>Ga0181612_108156_pt1 | contig 15919 bp, 9 predicted proteins | sample HoacroProtozoa21_FD_119630 | JGI IMG/M metagenome (GOLD analysis project Ga0181612, IMG submission 119630) | Hoatzin crop microbial communities from Cojedes, Venezuel. Combined Assembly of Gp0051906, Gp0051904, Gp0051908
TAGTGTTCTTGTAGGTGTGATTTTTTTTTTTTCCCCAACAAAATCTTTCTTCAGTCCACTCAAAACAGATGATATTTGAGCTCGAGATTAGTTTTATAAGTGGATTTCTTTTTCATTCTGCTGCTGAGAGGTTTGCCTGAAAGGACAAGAGGTTATTATTGATATATTTGGTTCTCCTTGCATCATGTATTCTCATTGCTGTTCTTGTTTACTGGCAGAAAGAGACAAACAGAGAGATATTCTCTGATCGACTATTGCTAAGAAACAAGGAATAAAGTTATGCGAGTCTGAGTGGCTGTTCCAAAAATTATTTTTGCATCTGTGGCATAAGAAAAAAATGTGTTAACCGTAATGTAAGAAGTCTGTGGTGTGCTCAAGATACTCTTCTTTACTACTAAATTATTCAATACTATTATTTCATGTGCAAGATTTCTTTTATGCTAAAAGATTTCTTTGTCGAGATATATTAATAGGGAATGCCATGGATGACTTAGAGTTGAGGAGCTATATGGGCCAAAGTGTTGAAATTTTTGTGTTGTCAACCTCAATTTGAAAAACTTCAGTGGCAGGGATGGTGGAGGGGGACAGAGAATCAAAGCCAAGGTCTCTTAGGTCAACCTTGATTGAAGTTTTATTGAGGGCTATCAGGAGAAATTGATGAACACACTATGTGAAGGTAAACAGGAGACACAGCAAAAAAGATCCATCTCTAGATTATTTCTAACTGCCAAAATTTCTTAGTAGGCTCAGAACCTATCATGGCCTGCTTTTTCTTGTATGCTTTGGAAATATTTGGGAAAATGCATGGAGGAAAAAAAAGAAATTCTAGAAAGATTTCCTACTTCACACTGAAGTAAATTAATCGCCCCTCTGTTTCTGAAAAAATCTTTGAAAGTAAAAGTTAAGATTCTATGTTAATGACACATCCACAAAGGCTCTACTAACCCAAAGTTTTTTACACGGGTAATTATCGAGCCTTAATTGCACAGTAGTGACAACGGCTTCCTGTCTTCCTTCCTTCCTGAAATAAATTCCTGCTTAGAGAGTGTTATCATGATTTGTAAAATATGGTTGATTTTGAAGAGTCTTATTCTAATGTGTTTTATGTGAAATTAAAATATTGATACATACTGTGCTGATTTGAAGGGATTATTTAGGAATGTTGCTTTTATAATACTTCAGTTTCTGTTAAATGAAGTATTTTTTTTACAAAGTAGGGCTTGGTTTTTAAATTACAGTTTTTGTTTCTTAATAAACACAGTATATACTGAATCCTACAAAGAATAGGGCTTGTTCTTCTTATTGTTGTTATTGCTATACAAAAGCACGTAGCAATTACACTCTTCTGAAAGTTGACTTTTATAAAGGCAATAGTTAATGGTTACTGAAGATAAGACTGTATGATGCAAGTTCCTAAATGTAATGGAGGTTAGTGTATTTTTCAGTGATTAGTTTTTGTTGGGTTTGGGGTTTTTTATTTGATTTGGAGCAGAATTAGAGTGCGAAGAAATGGAAGGATTTGGGAAGATGAGGAGGATAAAGGAATAAAGTGGGGGGGAAATAACATCTTGCCTCCTGCTACACTAAGATCAACAGGTAGGTGTTTTTTCTGTTTGTGACATCAAGAGACTTACTGATGAGAAGGATGAGGTAGCATTTGAGTTTTTCACAATTTTCTGTAGTGGAAAGCACTCGATTTGTTATGTAATGTTGTGAACACTGACTAATTGCTTTTCTTGTGCTGGAATTGGGCCTGAGCAGATTCTGTTGGCAAAATAAGCATTGATTTTCTTATTAGAGCTAAAACACATATTGGAAAAATTAAGCATAGCAGTTGAATAAAATTTAAAATATCTTCTTTTGTGTGTCTATTGGTAGAAAGTAATACAAATAAAACATGCAAAGCAGTTTCCTTCTAGGTGGGACAGATTTATACTTAAAAAATTGAATGGAAGTAAATGCTTTATAAGAAACATTACTGCTGACTACTTAAAAAGGCTTTTTTTAAAAAAAGGGTGGTTTCACGTAACCCTATAAAAAAAGTCATAATTGCTGGAGAACAAAATATCCTGAAATTCATTTCCATTAACATGAAAACATCCTAAAGAAAAATTGACTTCATTTTTTCTGTATATAAGCCTCAGTTGTTTCTGCATAATAAGGCTCAAAATATTTTTGGTTAATTTGAAGAATGTTTTTTCAGAATGTGTTCTCATCATAAAAGTTCTGGTTGCATATCTTCTAAGTTTTAAAAATATTAATAAATAGATACAAATAAGAGGTAGCATTTTCTAAGGAATGTAAAGTACTTTTGCAATTCTTTTTAGCAGTTGTGAAATTATCTTTTGAAGTTTCAGTAGATGCAATTTTCTGTTATTCCAGTTACTAAAAAAAAAAAAAAAAATCTGTTGTAGTAATCTACTGTATATTGGCATTCCTTTTAATAGCAATAAAATATTTGATTTTACTTTTTTTAGAAGTTTAATGTGGTAGTTTCAGTTTCTGTTAAGTCTTTTTAAAACATCATCATCTTTCTTGTCAAGTCAATTCTATAAAGATTATTCTTCTGGCCTTAATTAATTTTTTGCCATTTCTGTTTTGTGAAATTTACATTTTGTCTTGCAGCCTCAATGACATGTTGGCTATTACTCACTCATTAGACAGGTCTGGTCAGAGAGGTGAAAACAGAGAAAATGGTGTAGTATCTGTTGTTCACAAGATCAAGTTGCAAATGGCTTTCTTCTTTCCTTTCCCAAAAGGCACTGAGGCGTGAACTGAAGGATAAAGAGCAAACCATTCTCAATGCTGTGGACCAGGCACGAGTTTTCCTTGCTGACCAACCAATTGAGGGGCCTGAGGAACCAAGAAGGAGCTTGCATTCAAAAACAGGTCAGAAAATACTCTCTTCCAGGAATGGTTAAAAGGAAATAAAAAGGACTTACATGTCTCTAGTACGTATTTTATATCCCAATTACTTGATTAGACTTCAGAATTTTCAAACCACATCCTAATTGCTTTTATTGCAATGATTTAACCTTAAAGTATTACTACTCTGTTTTCTAAGTACTCATGTTTCAATGCAAGAAATAAAAACATCTATTTCCTTATCCAATTTTTTATTCAAAACACTGAAGTCACCAGTTCTTTTTTCTTAACATGGTAACATATGCACCTTAAATGTAGTCAGAATAGTAATTCAAGGATACACGTACAAATGTCTATATGTCATTACTGCAAAGTTTTACTCCACAAATAGGAATAAATGTATTTGGTGGTGCATCTCATCAGAGTAAAAGGAATCAGCTTTAGGAATGCAGTCATTACAGAATCTTAAAGATTTGAATGTTAGATGAATTATCACTAAGGAATAAACCACAGCTGTCCTAGAAAGGATATTTGCATAGTATTTGTTGAGATATTTGTCTACATCAGAGACCAACAAGGAGGTAATAATTTTCCTCCACCCCACCCCCCATAACAGCAAAATAGAAAAATATACCAAGTATCCATGTAATTAAGTCCTAGAATTATGTTTCTGATATAAGCTACAACATTATGAAATCTTACTTTTAATTACATAAAAATTGTTCCTGGAAAAGGTAGTAGTCTGCTTTTATGGAAACATCAGTTGCTGTAAGATGTGAATAATTTACGGTTCCGTGTAATTTAAAAAATTACAGTATAGCCACTTGTATCAGGAGTTAGTTTTTTCTTCCCATATGTCTTCCTATACATCTCCATAACAAACATTTCAAGTTTATTCAGTGGAAGCAAATAATCTTTCCTGAATCCATACTTTGTGTTATTCCTGTGCAAATTTTTATGTGGTTTCCCATCCCCTAATTCAATTTAGTGATAAAGTTTGAATAGCTGGTGGTTAAAGCCAATGAACCAGTTTTCCGTGTGATTAGTTCTGGTACCTTAACTGCTGTCGTGTATCTCACTGCTTCCTTTTTTGAACGCTTGACTTCTGAAAACATTCTGTTTGTCTTTACTCTCAAACTTATTTGATATATTGCATCTGTAATGTTTTAGTCGATCTAAATCACAAGCAAGCTTGCAGTTGAAAAATAAGGAATACTCTCTTTATATTTGCTTATTCTTTCACCCAAAAGTTGAAGTCACAGACTCTACTCTCAAAAGCGATAGAACCATCCAGCACAAATGATGCCAATGCATAAACTGTCACCAGTGTACAATGTTCATTTTCTAGCAGGGTTGATATCAGTGATTTAGCATTGACTGAAAGTGCAAGAGCAAATTTCAGATGATAAGCTGCATCATAAATTATTTTTATGCAATCTATTATTCTTATTATCGTATGGTGCTGTACATATGGCAGTGATAACAGAGTAACAGGGAAATCTGATGACCATGGTAAACTGCATAACAAATAATAGCCAGGCAGATGGTCTGCAAGTGATATATGAGTGTCTGTTGTCTAGTCATCACATTTGAAAACTGATCAAATATGCTTAGACTGGAAGCTTCATAGATGTGCACTGAACTTACTTTCCTTTTGCTTCTTCACACTCTGTAGTTCCATACGCCTTTTCTTTTTTTTGAGCACATGGTGGGTTAGTCTTGGCTACCAGCTGAACTCCCACCCATCCGCTCGCTCACTTCCTTCTTCTCAGTGGGATGGAGGCAGACGACAGGAAGAACAGGAGTGAGAAAACTCATGGGTCAAGACTGGGACAGATGCAGATCCCTTACAAACTACTGCTATGGGCCAAACACATTTAGCTTGGGGAAAATAAACTATTGTCATTTAAAATAAATATTCAATTACTGATTCAGTAGTGGGGAAACAAAAAGACAAACAGTAAAACCACAGCTCATCTCGCCCCCTGTCTTGAGCTCAGCTCAGCTCCTTCATTCCTGTCTCCTTTCCCCCTGGTTATGACTGCAGGTCACACTCCGCCTCCTCAACAAGGCAAGTGGTGTGAGAGGGTGGGAAGATTAGCCTAGCAGTTTCAGTCCACTGCTCCTTTCTTCTCACATCTTTCCTCTGCCCCAGCATGGTCTTTCCATGAGGGATATCTGCCCCACCATGGAGCTCCTCCTCCTCTTCTGACCTTGGTGTTCCCTCTGCTGTTTCTCCTTTTTGTTCCCTCCTCCTCCCTCTCTGGTGTTTTCGTAAATACGCTGTCCCTGAGGTGCCCCCAGCATGGCCTCAGGCCTCGGCTCTGCCCTGTGCTGGGTTTTCTGGAACGAGCTGTCCCCAGCACAGGGCAGCCTCGACCTCTCTTCACAGAGGCCCCTGTGCAGCCCCCACTGCCAGCAGTGGGCACTTTCTGTAGATTAATTGACTTTCAGGCCAAAAGGCATCTTTGAATCATCTGCTCTGATCTCTTATATATCATAAGCTGTTGAATTTCACCCAGGACTGAGTCCAGTAAATTTTTTCTGACAAGTAATGCCATCTATCTCCAGAAAGCTGCGGCTGTGGATTTGAAGACATCCAGACACATGCAGTTTTTCTTCTGATTAACCATTTTCAGTGAAGGCTTGTGAGTGTGGGTTTATGTTTGCTTTTTAATTGTTTATTTTTTTATTTTCTGTCAGCTTCTTGATCACTGGTATTCTCTGCAGTAGGTTAGGGTTAACTCGTTCACTGAAGTCCACTTCGTGTTGCTAAAGGGGAAGGAGTATGGTTTTGGATTGTAAGCTGACGGTCTGTCTTTAAAAAAATATTGATGAGCACTGTGCAGTCATGAATGGAACATGTTTTTGGCTGCTTCTATAATACAAATAGCAAAAACTTTAAAAAAAAAAATCATAATCACTTTAATTGGAACACCCCCCCCCCCCAATCTTTTCATGCTGGGGAAGGTATTGTTGCAAGGACAAAGAATGAACGAGATTTAGGACAAAACAGATAAGAATCAGTTTTCAACTTGACTGACCAAGACCTATTTTAAGGACCTATGCATACTTACATTCATCATTCCACCCAAAGAGCATATTTGTTATAGGATGCTTTATGATACCTCTTATTGTATATAATGTACTTGTTAATTTCAAATATAACACAACAATGTGAAATCCAGTTATGAGCAAGCCTTGGTGTTGTCTTTACTGTGTGAGCCTTATGCTTTCTGTGTTGGTCTTCTACTGTACCATGTAGTAACTGGCATGCTCAAACACACTTCCAGGAAACTTCATTCTAAGTTAATTTTTTCTCCCATCTGTCTTGTCTTCTGATATTGTTTTGCCACTTTCCCATAGGGAGGCCTCATCACGAAAAAGCAAGCTTCACATACTTCTTGCCTTTGAGCTCCTTAAGCATCTGAGTGGAGCTGCTTATTAAACCAGCAGGTCAGCTGCTGTATTTTATAAATGGACAGGATTAGGAAATTGGAAATGCTCACATTTTTAGCTTTGTTGTCACTTGTCCATGGTATGGGAGAAAACTTAGATCTAAAAATGTTGATTATAATTCTCTATGGCAAAGTGACATTTGGCTTCTTAGATCCCCGTACTGTTCATAAGGCCATGGGAAAGACAAAGGAAAGCAGAAATACTATCTTCTGTCCTCAGGGTTCTATGAACCAGTGATACGGCTTTGCTGAAATTCTGTCCTTAAAATTCCACTGATACAGTGAGGGAGTGGAGATAATTTTTGTAGAAGGTAACATAAACTAACATCCTTGCAGATTACCGCAGGCCACTACGCTGATTCTCCCTGCAATAGTGAATGTTTCCAGGAGTCTGCAGTACTGTTGAAGTACTTCAGTAGCTTCTAGTTTTCATATGGCAGATTCCTAGCTTTGAAAGCTGTTATTTGGTAGCAAAGGTTGTTGTGATAAACACATACTTTAAAATTAAGTATTGACTATCTGCTATCTCCTCTTAATTGAAAGTGTAGAAAACGGCATACATCACATCTATGTTATAAGAGAAATACATTAATAGATATCAGCGAATTACATGCATGTACTTTATTTAAACTTGTAGGCACACTACATATGCACCTGTTTCACACATAAATAGAAGTCAGATTTCTTTGCTTCCTACCACTGAACCCATTCAGATAAACTCTTTGCCATAATTTTTCCTCTTAGCAAAGAATATCTCACTGGAAATAGGCAATTTACTGTTTTCTAAAGTACATAGCAGGCAGCATTTCTATTGCCAACCACTTGTGCCTGTCCACTAGCTATCACACACCACTGGAATAGCTTTTTGTTCTTGGCTATGCAGCTGGGCTGAATATGAAGTCTGTGTGTGAAAATTAGAAGTGTTTAGGAGAATTAGGAGGCTGTGACCCACTGGAGTTCAGTGGAATTGCGCCCCGAAGCTGCTTACACTATTTTGAAAATTGACGTTCATTCACTTGTGACTTTTGAGAGTTTCGTCATAAGAGTAGAGAAATATGCAGTTACCCATGAGAGAATTTCAAGATAAGCATCACTCTCCTTTTCAGACAGATTTCTTAGTCACCCTACAAGCTTAGTCTAGCTGGGTAAAGCTTTGAATTTCTTCCTGTAGAGTCTACATGTTGCCTGCTTAGAATTATGTTAGTAAAGTTCAAGGAAGTTATTTCTGTTTGCTGGCTGGTGTGGAGTGCAAACTTATAGGAGTTTCAAGCCTGAATTTTAACAGCTGAGTGTTGGAAACAGGCTGGCCTGAGGCTATAGTGGTTTTTATTACTGTTTTTTTTAACCATGAAGATGTCCGGGATATAAGCAGAGTTATATTTACTCTTGACCCGTATGCTATGTTATGGCCTGGTTTTAGCTGAAACAGGATGGTTTCCAGGTGGAAACCATGTTCTTAAAGTTGAACTGTTGCCTTGTTTTAAAGATTCCAGAAACCAGTAAAACTTTGTCTGTAAGAGAATTCTCAGCTATGCTACTAGAAATGCAGATGACTGATGGATGTTAAAGGTTAAAACTTTGTTAGAAAGAAAACTCCTTTCTTACACTCTAGAGCAAACATAGCTCAAAAACATTGAGCCTGAAGAAAGCAAATTGGAAATTGCAGAATATTAAACAAAAAGTGCATAGAGGATAAAATAGGCTTAGCAAACTTGCTCAGAGGGTTAAAGAAAGTTCGTAACATAGATGTTTTAAAGTCCTGTGTTGTTATAGGATGCCAGCAAGTCAGGGAGCCCTATCTTTTGTGCTGCCTGACTTGTCTTTATTTTCTGTTTTTGTATTGTTTTGGAATAAAATAGATGCCTTGGTTTTGTTTTGAAATGCTGTTAGGAGATGTATATCTGTCTCCTGCAGCCTTGCTGAGGAGCTACCTGCCATATGTGCTGTGCCAGAAAAAAATCTTTATTGATCTTTGGAAGAGGTAAAAGCCCTGTTACAATCTGCAGTCTCAGTGCTTTGGAAAGAAACATGGGATTAATTCCTTGCCTACCTAGAGTAATTGGGATACAGGGGTGATAGCCTTCTCTCCATTTAACAGGAACTGGAAGAAGACAAAGCAGCTTGGTGATGTTACAACAGTACTGTTATTTTTGGATTTTTCTGATTTTGTGGCAAGAGCAGACAAAAACTGAATTCACATCAGGTTTATGTTCCTGGAGAAACGCAAACTTGGTCTTCCACTGTGCAAAACTCTTGCGATCTTGCTTTGGATCACACCATTTATGGTAAAATGGTGGCTTGTTTTTAGTGAGATGTATTGTATGTGTTTTGATTATATTGACAAATTACACTGGTTGTGCTGGTTGAATACTTGGTTCTCAGGACTGCTGTAATATTCTTTAGTTTTCTGGAGATAGATTCTATGGGACGACTTAATTATCTCTTTTAACTAGAAGCTATTTTCTCTTTATTTCGTCCTTCTGTGTCTTTCCCACCAGCACCCACTGGGAAATATCAACAACTGTTATTGAAAGATATGTATATTTGCTAGCATTTTTCTCATTTGTCTTTATCTGGAGCCCTTTCCAGAAGTATTCATCGTATATGAGATAAACAGCTTTCGTTTTCTCTCACAATTCTGTCTTCTGCAGACCAAATGTAATCTGTCTTTTATACTGTAGAGACTTTCTTCATTCACTCTTGATTTAATTATATTTCTTTGATTTGAAGAACTTCCAGTTCTGATAGAATAAAACCTAAATGGGGTAAGATGAAAATGACTGTGCTTTTTCTTTCTTTTAAGTACATATGCAATAGATATTTGAATAGGAGACAATGATGATATACTGGATTATGCTTGCATGGTTGGGTGCTTGGAGTCTGAGTAATTGCTGTGTTTCCACATTAAACAGTTGCTGCTTATTCTTTAAAGTTCCTGTTCCCATCCCATAAGAACTAAGCAATGATAGCACTGCTTTTGCTTCTTCTGCTTAGGAATTTGACAATGTGTCGTTGTGTCTGTTCAAATGCTCTCAGAGTGTTCATAATGATTAGTACTGTGTCACCCATTGTATTTTGCTGTAAAGATTGATTAAACCAAGGAAGAGACAACATTTAACATAATGGGTCATGAAGTCAGCTCCAGTTCTAGTAGATTTTAATGAGAATATAGCAAAAGTGAAGGGAAATGAATGTAATTTTGGCAAGATGGAAAGGGATCACTAGTTCAAGTTCCCATAATGAGGATCAAGCAAAGTTGCTTAGAATCAAAACTGATAGAGCCAGGAATAGTTTGAGATCTAAAATAAATTCTTAAGCAAGAAGTATTTTCTTCACTGATAACTTTCCTGGGTAAGTATTCTCCACATACACAAGCACATAAGGAAGCTATATATTGTGAAGTTCAGGCTTGAAAGTTTTCCTTCCATAGCACACTGTCTCTGCTATAGACACAGAAAAGCTGTTGGTGCTTTCACTGCTTTGTTTGTGACAAAAAATGCTTATTAAAATCAAGTTTTTTCTGCTACAGAAGCAGATATTTTTTCTCCTCCTTCTCCCTGACTGCAAGGTCAGTTAGTATCTTTCCTCTCTGGCAAACAGATGGTCCAGTGAATATAGGCCTTGCTTGCTTTCTGAGCAGCTGCTGAAGTGGACATAACGTAGTAAGTACCATTAAAAAAGTAAAAGGAGAGAGAGAAAAAAAAAAAAGCTGATCATTAAGAAGACTTTATATTAAGTGGGGGCAGAAAAAGCAACAACCACTGTGTAACATTTTTTCACAGCAAAAAGGAGCTATGTCTTCCAGTGTGTAAGAAGAGTGGTAAAATGAATTCCAAATTCATAGAAGAAAGTTCTCGCTGTTAAGATGTTTTTTTATAAGGGTTACAAATCTATGCTATGCAACCAGTATCTTGGAGAATGTTATCTACCTGAAATAAAGTAACGTGTTGGTCATGAATAAGTTGTGTTTTCATGATGGAAAGCATGAAGTTATATAAGATGTATTTCTCTCGTAAATGAATAGAAACTGAATGGGTTTATAGTTCACAAAAATGTGAGTTTTGCTTTATTTCCCTAGTAAATATCCTGTTAGGGCAAGTTTACAAGCACTTTCAAGGCTTTTGTAAAATAAAGCAGTCTTGCAGTGACTTAGTATTTTTCAAACCAAATATATGGCAGATACCCTTGTGCGATTACGTTGATTTGGCAAATGGTCTTAAAAGATGTTTGGGTTTTCAGTTCTGTTGGGATACTTGTATCACCCCAGTCAATTTGCAATTTTTTTCTCTCCCAAAATATGTGACTACTCTGTCACGAGTAAAGCTGCCTTGTTTTAGCTGGCCAGACAAAGTCAGGCTGTTGTTCCTTTCTTCTATTCCCGTTTATTGCTACAGCCACTTTTTTCCTTATTGCTTCTGCTGGAGCGAGAAGCACTCATTGAATCTGTCGTGTCAGTACCTTTATGGACAACCGGGAAGTTTTGCAAGATTTTCAGCTCTTCCTAAAGCTTTCAGCATGTTCCTTGTCAAGTTACTGATCATTTTAAATGACCTGCTATTAATCTAGTTTAGGTTAAGCCTTTCCAACTTTCTGGTCTTTTATGCCATATTGGTAGGTTTTGGCTTAAGATGTTGGATAAAAATGGCAGACTGCAGCTTTGCATATATGTAGCTTCTATTTAGTCCAGTTTCTGGGTATAATGTCCCCTATGTTCACGTGTCCAATATGCCAACAAAGTAGGCTTCTCCAGTGGGTCTGCAATTTTCTGTCCCCTTTCAACGAAGCTCAGTATTCTCTTTCCTTGTGTAAAATATTCCAACTCTAGGTGCTCCCTTAACCCTCGTTTAAAATCCTGCAGCTTTTAATCCTAAGGCCTGGATGTCCTCAACCTATAGTTGTAACATAGGATATCGTGGGATACCTCAACCAATGAGTTATCCTGTGATACTGAACTCTGCTAGTAGGTGCAACTTTCCTGCATGCTGCAGTTTAGCTTAGCTTCTAGATTGTTCACAGTCCCTTTCTCATTGGACTGTGGTGAATTCTCGTTCATTCATCAATGGTGTATTATTATTCTTAATGGTGAATAATTCCAAAATTACTTCCAGTAACACCTTGTTTGATATGTAAGCAATTTGTCACTGTTGCGTCTTGTTTAAAACAGCAGGTTTTATCTGAAAGGGTTTTTTGCTTAGAAATTAAGCTTTATTTCTTTTCTTTTTTCTAAAGTCTTGCAGATCTTGGGGTAGAGGTCATCCCAGAACAGTGGTGTCCTATGATGGATTTTATTCTACTGTGAATTTCTGCAATTTCAGAGACAGGGTACAATCTATCATAGCCTATCTTTGGTCTTCATCATTATTCTGGTCTGTCAATATTGCAAATTGTGGGTTATTGCTATGTCTCAGTATCCCAGAGCTACACACAAAATTTATATCCCTTTGCATCTAGTTAAATGTTGCAGGTTTTTGTCACAACTATTCCTCCCCAAATTCCTCTTCTCAAATATTCTCTTGCCATCATAGTATCCCTAAACCTGGCTAGCCTCTGCCTTTGTAGGCAGAGTGCACATGAGCAGTGCTCTTGTGTGATAGCTTATGACACTCAGCAAGTCACTGAAACATATTGGTAAGCTCAAAATTTATTTCGTCCCTCTCAGCTCCACTCTTTCTTCAAATGGCTGTCTGGTTTTTAAAAGAGCAAATACCTAGGTATATGTCTCCCTTCCTTTGGTGATGTTGGCTCTTGTTGATTGTCCTTGCGTCCCATTCTCCTTTGGTTACCGTTGATGGTACGTTTTTCTCCTATGTAACCAGTTCTTAACAAGTTGCCTTGTGCTTTTGGGCAACACCTGGCCATTTGGCAACGTCCTCTCACCCATACATACTCTTCTAACATTTGTAGTCTAGCATGTATCAAGACTAATATGGGCTAACAAAATTTGAAAAAAACTTTAAAAAAATAATAAATGAATATGTGGAATTGGTGGGCAGAAACTCTGGTTTTCATTCAAACAACTCCCTGTTACTTTTACACTTGGGAAAAATGTGCCTGCCCTTCTCAGCAACAAATTGAATGTATTTTAATGATGTACTTTATATTAATTATTTGCAGTGTGTTTTCTTGTGTTGGGTGCTATGGAACAATAGCTGCATCACCATGAGCATAGTAAAAGAACTTTTGCAACCATAACAGTGCATTTACTTTGACATTCATCTAGCCTTCAAAAAGCAAAAAGCTTCCTCCTCTCATTTTTTGTATGTTCCCCTCACCCTCCTCCCCCAGGTTAGCAACTCCAAGCTTAGTCAGTTGTAATGATTTTAAAGACAGTGTATCACTAAAGGCAAGATTCTATGTCTCTCTTGACTTCTGACAAAAATTATGCTTTCATCTTTGCATGATTGTGTATAATGTATTCATAGACAACACTTGAGTTTAATCACAAGAATTCTGTGATATACCTTTTCCAAGGGTTTTGTATAGGGGTGAATAGGAGGCCACTTGGCCTAATTTTGGTGTATGCCACATCTCTCTACCTTCTTTTGTTCTCTGGTTGCTGCATTATATCGTTTCCTCTGCTTGCTTCTCTGCCTGCAGAAACTGCAAGGTTGTTGTATAGAATGGGAATCCTCTGAGACTGGCTTTGTCATTACTGAAGCAACTCTTCTGTAGCGAAGGAAGCCACCCGTGACTTTTTCCAGCAAGGCCCCCCGAGCAGTAGACAGCGGGACCTGCTGGGGATGTCTTAGGGTTTTCTTTTTAGCTGTCTGTCTGGGTCTTGCTCAGTCTCAAATAGAAGACCCAGGAAGGCAGCATGTCCTCTTACTGATAGACTACCTGACTAGTGTGCAGAAGCCATCTATTGTGGGGAAGAGATCAGCCACCAGCTGTCTCAGTTCTTGTTGTCAAAGAGGGTTGAGGCATGTCTATGGCGTGGAGTTCTCTCCAATGTCTTGCAGACTTACTAGAGACTGGGGTTTTAAATATAAGCAGTTTACTGAAATAATCAGTATCATCTCCTGTGGGTACGTCCCAGGGTTGTGTGTGCGCTCACTTTGGCTTTGCTTGTTTAGTGATAGCTGGTCTTTGCCAGCATGAATGGAATTTCTATGGTTGCTGCTTTGTGTGGGATTTAGACATGTAAGCCTGAAATTTGTGAGAAATAGTTCACCATAATCTTGGTCCTTTTTCAGTCAACAGGTTCACTGAACATTTTTAGATCCTCAAAACCTATTTAAAACAGCCTTTTAGGACTTTGGTGTTAGCACAGAAAGATGGATGTAGAGCTGCAGAACCGCTCACCACATGGTACTTAGTACACCTTGGGTTTTGCTAGCGAATAGTAAGAGAAAAGACATACTGGGTGTAGGGTGAGAGGTGGTGATAGGTGATCCAGGAACAAAGCACCGTTCTTGTTCTTTCTACATAAATGACTCCCTGCTTCCCTGTTGCAGTTTCCAGTAGGGAAGAATGATGTTTTATTTCCTTCCCCTGTGCCTCCAAAAGTAACAAATCAGGAGTAAGCTGCCTTTGCTTTACGGATATTGTAATACATGGAAGTCAGGAACAGTTTCCTGCCTTCTGATCAAGATTCATCTTGTCAGCAGGAGTGATAAAGGTTTATTTCACTTATGGCAAGGTAGACTTTCTTCTGCCTTGTACCCGCTGAAATAAATTACCAGTTGACTCTGGACTTACTGTCTTGAGTGTGTGCCTCAGGAGCGCTGTCTGTTTAATTAGAGATGAATAAGAGAAAAAATAAGCAGTGTAACTTTTCTTTCCTTCTGTAGAGTTGACCCCTGAGGAGAAAGCCATGAAGATTGCCAAAGCTATGCGTAAGCAGTCATTAGAGGTAAAAGAGAAATGGGAGAACCTAAATGCCAGTGTCAGTATCTGGCAGAAGCAAGTGGACAAAGCGTTAGAAAAACTGAAAGATTTGCAGTGTGCCATGGATGACCTCGATGCTGACTTGAAGGAGGCTGAAAACGTGAGGAATGCCTGGAAACCTGTGGGAGACTTGCTCATAGATTCTTTACCAGATCACATTGAGAAAACTACAGTAAGTGTGGAACCCCTGGGAAATATTTAGCCTGTGTGAGAGTGAGACCTCTTCATTCTTCTACCTCTAGTCACGTTGAATATGTACACACTGTACACTTAAATTCTTATGTACAGTTTAAAGTGCTCTTAAAGACTAGATCTGAGGTCTCAAACAAAGTCCTCTACAGTGCCATATTCTCTGTGTCAAATGTGATTGCACAAGCACATGTGATCAGCAAGCTACTAATGTCTAAGGAATATATCATTAATTAAATGAAAAAAAGTGTTCTGGGATTTAAATGTTTTCCTCCTAGAAACACCGTCTAATCCATAGTTAGGCCATGGGTTGGTTTGGAGCTTTGCCTGGGCACTGGAGTATGAGTGGGCTGAGTCAGTTATCATCCCAGCGGTTGTCAGTAGACTCCCCTCCTTTTTGTTGTGGTGAGCTGTCAGATCTGTTTGGCCATCACGTATAGATTTCTTCTTAGAATAAACATTTAGAGCTCTTTCAGTCATACAGAAGTATATGTGTAGTTTCCATTTCTCTTCCTTACCTTTCACAAATGTCACATGTTTATTGTCTATTTTAGCTTGTATGAGTGAAGATTTGTATTTGCTTTTACTTCAGCCTGGCTTCTCTTCAGGATTATTTCAAAGTGAACACATATTACTGCATAATGTTCTCATGGGCATACCAGTTCTTGCAGCCAGGGTTCCAGGCCACCCACGCAGGGCTCAGCACCCCAAGACGTGGCTGCTCATGATGGGTAGGAGTCATCCCCTGCTTAGCTGCATCGGTTGGGTAGGGATCCAGTAATGCAGAGCTCCCCAAAGAAGGAATACCTTCTGGTAATGAACATTGTCCAGGAAAGCTTACTGGAATCAGCACAGTGCTTGGAGGAGTGGCTGAATATCAGGGAGAACATGTAGGTATGCACATGTAGGTAGGGGAAATTGCTGTTTCAGGCAAATTTAGCAGTTAGCACCAAGCTTCTGTTTCACAAACACAATTTTTCAGTTTTTGAGCTCAAGAACGAATATGGCAAAAAATTAGAGGACCTTGGGGACATGTACCTAACCATCCACGTCTTCAGCATGAGGTGCTGGTGTTAGAAGAATGAAGGGCCATGGGCTGCAAAAAGTTTTCTGCAAATACTCTCTCTACGTATAGCTGGCCTGTGGAAATTAACACAGGACTGCGTTATTTCACATATATCGATGTAAGCATACTCATCCTCCAAATTTTCTTGTTATGTTCGGGTTTAATGGAACGAAAATCTTTAAAACAGAGGCAGTCGAAGCTGGTTTATATCTAGACTGCTGTTGATTTGAGAATAGTAATATGTTTCCACCTCCCCCTCTTACATTTGAATGTAGATGCTAAAGCAAGCACTAAGATGCTGATGCTGAATATCTCTCTGTTCTCATGTTAAAAAGCGATTTGTCACATCTTGACGGATTTTTCTGTAAGGAGGAGTAAAGCAGTCTTCTAGATTTTCGTTGCTGTGTAAAAACTGAAACATCTGCTGAAGTAATAGGGGCCTTCTGCCTGTCCA
>Ga0181612_149950_pt1 | contig 15919 bp, 5 predicted proteins | sample HoacroProtozoa21_FD_119630 | JGI IMG/M metagenome (GOLD analysis project Ga0181612, IMG submission 119630) | Hoatzin crop microbial communities from Cojedes, Venezuel. Combined Assembly of Gp0051906, Gp0051904, Gp0051908
CGTTTAGGGAAGTTTGCCCCACTTTCCCCCCCCTTAAAACGTTTGACTTCGCACAGGTCCCCCACGAATCCTAGAGCTGCCCCCAGACAGAGCTTCACATCCTCCCGTTAACCCTGCGGGGAGAGCAGGGCGAGAAACTCTGCTCGAAGGCCTTGCCCCCCCATCCCCTCCCCCTATCCCAGTCACACAGCCTTCGTGTCCTCCTATTAACCCTGTGGAGAGAGGACAAAAGCTAAACTATGATCCTGCTCGGCTTCCCCCATCCCGTTCCCAGCTACATGAGCTTCACATCCTCCTGCTAAGGCTGAAAGGAGAGGAGAACAAGAGCTGCTGATGATTGTAAGGCCCTGCTCTGCTTCTCCCCACCCCCTCTGCCAGCCCCATCCCCCACTGCAGCTCCCATAGACTTGTATCCCTCCCATTAACGCTGAAAGGGGAGGACAGGAGCTCTGATGGGTTTTTCTCAGGCTTACTCTGTTTTCTCCCCCACCACCACCGACCAATACCGGCTCCACAGCTCTGCCTAAGTGCAAAGCGTGCAGCTGGCTCTGCTAGCACGTCGGCTGAATGCCCCCTTTCCTCTGAGCTCCGCAGCCCTGCGAGAGGAAAAAAAACCAAACCCTGATTCCCCTCGTTTTGCTTATTCGTTATAAGGGGTTGGTAGTGTGCTTTTTAAAACGTGTGAGCTCTTGTTTTAGAAGCATCTGTGCTTTAAGGTTTTGTCTTCTATCATCTTGAATGCAGCTCTTCATAATAATCTCTTGAAGTGCTCCATTTTTGTTCTTAAAGTTCTATTTTATTAGCTGTTCTGGATCAGTGGTAGTCGGTTTAACCATTTATATATGAAAATCAGCAGTCACTTCAGAAAAAGGTTGCCTTTTTCTCTACTAATTCATGGCTATGATATTTTATTGAGTGAGGGTGTTTTTCCAGAGCAGTCCTGATGCATGCTGAAAGAAGCGTGTGCTTCAGCGCTGATTAAAGTCATGTATGAGTTAATGAGAAGCTTGCAGAGTATGTGAAGCAAGAGAAAATCTTTAACCAGCTCTGCTGTTCCTTCTACATACCACAAACTTGTAAGCTGTAACCAGAAGGTGAATTGAATATGTGTGAAATGCTGCAGTAGGAGACTCTTGTAATTGCATCACAGGTGGATGCTCACTCAATGAATGTATTATCATTTTCAAAATACCTTGAAGTTGGGTGGGATTTTTTTTTTTTTTTTTTAGACTATCTATTACAAAGTACGTTGAAATCACTGGATGAAAGATGTTGCATACAAGCCTACAAAGTATTATATTCTGGATTTTTTTTTTTTTATTTTAAACTGTCTCTTTGGTTTTTTTTCCTATGCTAACTGCTTCCCGGATTAATAGATTGATAACACATAAGAGACTCTCAGGTGCTGGAGGAACGTTAGCGGTGGGGTCAGCATCCTAGTTGTGGGACTTCTAATTTAAGAAATGTATTGTCATAAGGAATAAGATTAAGGCAGAATCCCGCTTGCATTTATGTCCAAATACAAAATACACTTTGGAATGTGTCCCTAGTGAACACTGAGAGTAATTAAGTAAAAATAAAACCTTTCATTTCAGCCCCCCCTTCCCCTTTTAACACTGACAAGTAAGTGTAACACTGTTTTCATTCCACCATTTTCATTATGTGCCCTGATATTTCTTTATTTTGTATTGCATCTTAAATCCTCAAGTGACTAATATTTTCTGTGATTTGGGGGTATTTCCAGACCATGCTTCTAAAGAAGTCATCTCACTGTGTCCCAAAAGGAGCTATTGAGCAGTCATTCTCGTAAGAAGGACTGAACTTCTCATAGCTTTGCCTTTCCAAACACCTTTTTCTTCCTCTAATTTTCATACGTAATTGTTGAATTCCTTTTTCCTTACATTAAGTAAGTATTTATTAGTACCTGTTGGATTTTTTTTATCTTTTTAAAAGAACAGAGCCTTGTCACTGAGATAATCGCTTCATACCGTATTGAGGAGATGACATAAAAAAGGAGTGACGGAGAGTTGTCTTGTGCTGGGAACGTCAGAGCCATTTTTGGAAAACAATACTATAGGAAATGGAAATGAAAAAACAGTGTTTGATGCTGGTGGGAACTTGTAATGAGGCTAAGAGAGGATTTGGTGTCTCAGAAAAGCAATCATTACAAGCGAAAAAGTGGGACTTTATCATCCATTTGTAAAAGTTCTTTGGCTGACTGTCCTTTTCGGGAACTGAAATTTGGCTCAAGTCTGTTTATGAACATCTGCTGAATGGACTTTTTAAAAGGCATAGATTATAATCTTAGTTTATGTTGGCTATTTAAGATGATAAAACAAAATAAATGTATCTGCAAGCACTTTTTTTTTTTTAATAATGAGCTGCATGAATGTTCAGTACTCTGTACTACGGATTACCTGGTCATGTATGTGTTTGCCATACATTTTTCTCTTTAGCATATAGAATATAGCCTCTGCCCCTTTCTGTTGCTGCTTAATTCCATTTGAATACTTTTCCTAGTAAGCTTTCCAGTTTTATTTTTTTGGAAGAGGAGACTCTTGGATTTTGGTGCTTGTGACATTTTTTGCACAAAGAATCCAGCGAGGGGAAGTCTTGAGAACTGTTGGGTATTCCCAGAACTGTGGCCGTTTGCTTAGATTCACATCCTGCCCACCTGTCCTCTGCTAGGCTTCTGTAAATGCAATCACTTTGTGTCCACTGTCTCCAGATAGTACTGCTTCAGCATCTATGTCTGCAGTGTTTGTGACCTCCTGTTATTCAGGGAGGTCTTCACTGTAATTTTCCCTCCTATTATTTTGCCTCTTTTGCAGACTGATGTTTTTGCTGTTGTTTTATATTCCAAGCAAGAATCCTGTGAATGCTTCAGCTCAAAATTTAGGTCATCTCTGATGGAAGAAGGAAGACCTAAAAAGTAAAAATAAGATTTCAATGTGCCTTTAAAAGTGACAACTCTTTTGGAAGAAATGTACAAACTCATCTGTATTTTGTGGCTGTGTGGACTTGGGGGAATGGAGGGTGCCTTTTTTGATTCCAGAATGGAAGCCAAGTATCTTCATGGGAGGGTCATTTCTTTCCTCCTGTGCTTTCGTGGTCTTTTTCATTTTCACACCTGCATTGAGCTTTAATCACTCAAATTATTCATAGAATTGCCCTGGAAAAAGAAGAGAGTGACCTCTTCCCATCTGGAGTAGATGGATTTACCATCAATAATTGTAAATGGACTTGGATGACTTGATAATCGTTTTTATGCTTAAATTTTTTAGTTCTGTGATTTCGACGCATATTAAGAATTCTGCGGATGGTCTCTTCTGAACTGATAAGTTGAAGTTACACCATAGAGATTTATTTCTTGCAAATTATCTCTCAGCATTGGGCTCCCATTTACAAAGCGCTGATGATCCCCTATGAACTGCTGAGTCATCAAAGAACATGTTTTTCACGGGACCAGGCCTGTAAGTTGCAGGCATCTTTTTTCTGAAATTACATACGATGTCTTTCATGACAATGAACCTGAAGACAATTTATGAAATCAACAGCCACAAAAGTAATGCAGTGCCTGTTGGGGGTTCTGCATTCACATTGATTACAATTTAGCAGTCCCTCAGCCTGAGGGTATCTAAGGGGACATAGAGCCAACTGCTTTTCTATTTGTGTGTGTTGCTATAAGCAGCAAGCTGGAATTGATAGATATCTGTTGCAGTTGCCGGCAACTCTTGTTTTTCTGTTACTTTAGTGGCGTAATTTAAATTATTAAGAAACTTCTGAATCTGTTTTGATTGTTTTCTGCTCTTCCTAGCAGCTATCTGCAGGTTTACGTGTATTAAATATGCTAAGCTTCATCTGGCCTAGATGTATAATAAATATCTTAGTAAATTCCGTTAAGTCCAGTTTCCTCTATTAACTCAGAAGAGATTTGTTTCTTATCTGAATTGTTCCTCCATTCAGAAAGAGAGAAGCTTTGCACAGCCAGAGTTCACCTCATAAATCACCCAGACAAATTGAACTTGGGGCAGAAGAAGATACAAAATGAGAGTGGTTGTGATTTAGACTCAATGAACTTTGTGGTGTTCTGCTATGGAAATGTGCCTGGCGTGAGACAAACAGAGAGAGCCACCTGTCACCAGATGCATCTTCGTGATGGAGGGAGCACCACGAGGGTGACTTCAACAGGCTCAGCAGTCACGCAGTGTATTTAGATAGTTGTCCCATGCTTCTCTGATGCTGTTGTTTGCATACAGTGCTGCCATTTTCTCTCTGTTGCGCTATTTCTGATGCTCAGAATGCAATGGTATTTTTCACTCGCTGCAGACAGGTTGTTGGGCAGTGGGGTGTCTTCTCAGTGCGCTCTCTCAGTTCACAGAACAAGGTATGTTACTTCCTGACACTGATGGGGTATTCTCTGCAGCTGCATGGAAGGGCCCCTGCAGAAATCGGCAGCTCTTCAGCTTCCCAGGTTTTGTTAACTGAGTTTAACCTTTGGTGATTAGTAGCCAAACATGCTAAGAGAATCTGTGGCCCAGCCATTCTTCTTTGCAGTTCCTGAGGCTTGTCGACCAAACTCTGCAGCCTTGCCTGTCTATATTTCGGCATCCCTCTCATCTCATTGCAATTTCTGACTTTTCTGTTGGAGGCATGTAAAGACATCTTTAAGATGGCAATAGTTTTGGTACAAACAAGGAAAGAAAATGCTCTCAGCTTCTGGATGCGGTGCTAGGTGCTTTTGTGACACCAGGTCACGAGTTTCTTCCTCCCCCTGCCTCCCATATTTGGTGGAATATTCATTGAGATTAAGTCTAACAACTTTCATAAATTAGTGATGTATTTCACAGGCCTGTCACTGGCTGGAAGAAATCCTGCAGGAAAAGAGAAAGCAACTGCTTTTTTTTTCTAATTTCTAACTATTTGAAATATAAATGTTTAGACCAGTTACTGTTTTCCAACTATTCCTTCAGCTGAATTGCAGTCATCTACTAAGCCTCATTTCTCAAGCGTGCCTCCCTTCACCCTTAAGTGTACATCAAAGTAGTATTTGGTGGCTTTCATTTAACAGCGTTGTTCTGTTATTGATAACTTTTTAAGCAAAATATTAGAAAGATGTTCTTGGTCTTCACCCAGACTCTGCTATAATATGCAGATATGTCATAATCCACTCACTAATTTATCAGGCTATATCATACAAGACGGGACTACCGGACAGAAATCTGCAGCCACAAATAATTCCTATAACTTGGAGTGCAGGTTCCGTACCAAATGATGCTGATGCACAGGCTGCCTTTCTTCCTAACCGCATAGTAATGCTGTGTCTGTTTCTGATGGTTGGAACTCTTCTGATTAGTTACCAGGCTGCTCTTTGTTTGGTGTTTTGCCTAATTTAAACAATTCATCTTGTCATTATTCAATACAAGGTTATTTTCTACTATTAGCTCTTTTATAATGTATTCATTACTTATTGATTACAGTTCTGAAATAGTTGGGAGTTGAGGGGATTCTTTTTGATTCAAAGAGTGTTTGATGAATATATTTGCTGGCACCTGCAAACTCTGTCCTTGTTTCCCCCACACCTTCCATATTTACTTTCAGGACCATTCCCAGCAATCTCCACTCCCCTGGCTACGATGGGTCCTTCCTTCTACTAGATTAGAGCTTCCTGTTGGTGTTTTGTCGTTTCTGAGTAAGGAAAGTCTGATGTCTTTCAGCTCAGTTGTTGCTTCATCTCCTCTGCTCTCCCAGGGGTCTTGCATGCGCTTTCAGTTCTGCCTTACATTTTTGATTTTGTGAGGTTCCCTACTATTTACATTTCTTCACATATATCCTCTTCATACCATCTGCCGCCTTATGTTTTGCTCATCTCTGAAACTTAGTAACCATGTTTCATGCAACATTGTTCTACAATATTTTCTTAAAATTTAATTAAAAGGTTCTGAAAGAACAAAGCAAATTAGAATTCACATTTCTCTATAGACAGCTGATGAGGGAACAACTCAATAAAGACCTTCAAATGCCTTGACGCAAATGAATTTGTAACCAAAATTTTGTACATTGTTTATCCAAAAGGTGTATGATGAAATCAACCAGAAGAGTTTTGTTAGTGACAAAAGTAAAGATAATTATTGAAGAATGTATTCTTCTCTACAAACTCTTTTTCTTTGGAATTCAGCAATTCTTCTAAGTAGCGTTTACTTTTGAGTGAGTGTGTGGCTGTGCCTCGTTAGATAAAAGCTGCAGTGCTAAAACTGTTTTACTGAACTTAGCTCCTGACCTACCTTCTGAGGCCATGTCTACAAAGAGATGCTGCATCAATCTAGTCTGTTTGATCTAATTACAGCTATTTAACTATATTGAGCACAAGTACACTCACCCCACTTTGTTATGCTGATTTAAGGTGTTTTCACTGTTAATCGGGTGCACGGTCCTTTCTTGTATTAATTTACATCTCAGAATATTCTATCCCATGGAGTGGTGTTCTGCTACTCAGCTGTAAGGGGCTTTTTCACAGTGTGCTGACAGGGAATTCTCAGGAATTTGGGAATTCTGAGGGTCAGCCTGACAAATTGCTATTCCTTTTCTCTTGACATCCGTTGATTTTTGCCTATGCAACTTCTTTTTCCAAATGCTGCAAGGTTGCATGGAGAAGAGCCTGGTAAATCCATTACAATGCATATTCCTGTGAGGTTGCACAGATGGAAGGTCTTAGTTCTGTGGCTTCATAGAGCTTTTCCTACTTTGATAACAGAAGAAATGCACAAAGAGAAACAGTAAGGTGTGATCAACCTGCTACTTCTGTACAGGTTTTATCTGGAGCAGTTTACTCAATGGTGTACTCTTTCTGCGTGTGGTCAGCTAGCAGTGACTGATAGCACAGGGTACTGGTGCAGAACTGGGATGGCCAGGAGCAGCAGCCAACCATCAAGATGACAAAATTGCATTCCTAGAAACCTGCACAGATCTCAGCAGCAGAGGCAGAATACAAAACAGAGACTTTCCTTAACATGCGGAAGCCCACTGCTGGCTCTGGAAGAGCATTGTTTCTGATCACTTCCAACTGAAAGCTAGCCAGTTTTGTGTCAGGGATATGGTCATGGGATTTTTTTTTTTTCTTTTTTTTAATGTATATATCTGGAGAAGGTGCTGATCTTTTGTGTCATAAAGCTTGGCAATGCATAAGAAATTACTGAGAGCTTTTCCCAGGTACAGTCTGTGAATCAAAGAAGGGTTATGGGGGTTCAGGGAGTAAATATGGTCTGTTGGGCCCGGAGAAGGAATTTATGAAAACACAGAACAACTTCTTAATGGTTATACACGGCCTTGCTCATCAATGTAAGTGATTTACCATTGAATGGATGTAGAATGAATGTAGAATAGTGTTATGAAACTTCTTCAGAACATACTAGTTAGAAACTTGAGCTTGCCCTGATCTGTACAAGTTCTGTAAGGGCAGGAAAGATACTGAAAGATGGGTAGAAGCAAGGAATGGAAAGACACTTTAAATGTTATGGATGTCCAGCAAAAAAGCCTCTGCAAATCAGCCATTTTGTAAGGAAAAACTGCACTGCAGTTAGGAACAGGAGGTAATGGAGAAATTAATCAAAGAAACAGCGTTTGACGTTATTAGCAATTACTGTAGGTGATGTCATGCTACTGTGAGCTGAGGTGTAGCTCCGTGAAGACCTTCAACAAAAGTGTATCAAAGTAGTCTGACTTAGCAAAATAAAATTAATAAAACAAGCATTTGGTCTGAAATGCCTTGGAAATTTTAAACTCAGAGTGGATATGTATTTGCATAAGTGATCCACTTCATGCGCACCCGCATGTCTTCTGGAGCTGGAAGTTGCAAGAAAGTCCTCCAAGTAACTTACCAAAATGGCAGCCTGAGGCAGTGGCCCAGAATGGTGTGTTCTTCATCTAAAAGACCACTTTTCTAATTAAAATATTCTTTTCTCACCAGTACTTTTCTTCCTGTGTTTGCTATAATAATAAATGCAGCTGTCACAGAGACATCAGGAGGTCCCCAGGTCCCATCCCAACTCAGAGACAAAAGAGAGATGCTTATGTGTGTCCCATACAGATGTTTGTGTATCCTGTCCTTAAAAAAATCTGACATGCAGGGCATTCTACAACTTCCCATACTGGTGTTTTCATTGTTTAAACGTCACTTTTGTTACTCTACCAAATCTTACTGTGAATTGAGTCTGTTACCTGTTCTGCTTTCAGTGGACACGAACATTTGATTGCTGACCTTTACTGTAACAAAATGGACTATTGATATTTTGTCCTCTCTCAATTCTCTTGTGAGCTCTCTCCTTTTTCTTTTCTTTTCTTTTTTTTTTTTTTTTTTTGATTAAGCAAATCCAGTATTTCAGTTTGTTCTTGGGGGTTAGATTTCCTCAGCCTCCCAGAATTCTCGTTGCTCTCTTTGTTCTCATTCCAGTTGGTTTATAGCTGGCTTTATGTTTTATGTGGTACCTGAAAATGGATACAATATTCCAGCTGAGATATCACCAACACGGTTGAGCAAGATGATTGTCATGGGCGTCCTATGTAAAGCAGCCTTATTAAATATTTCTGTGATGTATTATCTTTATTGCATTGACTCAAATTCAGTTTGTGATCCATTATAACCACTGGCTTCTTCAGTGCATTCCTGCTGCCCAACCAGTTACTCCCCGCCTTGTGAATGCTCATGTCTTGATCCTCGGCAACAAAAAAACTCTGCTCAAAATGCCATGCCTGAAAAAGATCCTGAGGAGGCTTTCCAAATGCACTGTTCTTGTGAACTCCGAGTGAGTCAGCCTGCAAATGGAAGAGGAATTGTGAGATAACGTTGGTTTTCAATACTGGATGGAAATCATCATACATTTTGTCATCTTATTACTCAGAAAGTGTTCATTTCATGAAAGTTCTAATGTGAACTGGAATGGGAATGTTTGCCTGCAAATGGGAAAGAACGCAGTTATAGTACATGGGTCTTAGGTTATCATTTTCTTGTTAAACTTTGTTACTCTCTTGCTATTAAGAAGACAAGCAGAGTAATTTGTTAATGTCTCTTAAAAAGTAATAGACGTAGTTGCTAGAGTTGAGATGAACCAAAGTCAAATCCAAAAGGCATCTGAAGAAAGAAGAAAACAACAACAGACAAGTTATGGGATTCTGATTTTGTCCATGATGCTGATGACATGAAGATACGATTTATGGATGTGAGGTGTCCTCTTCATCTGTCGTGCAGCTTTCTGGTCAGAACCTCCCAAACTGAAGATGCTTTTTGCCTCCATGCCCCTGCCTATTATTGTTTATAGAAAGATGTAGAGGTGGCAGATACAAGGAAGGAGCCTTTGACAGCGTGGAGCACAGCGTGCTTGAAATCATGAAAAACATCTCCAGTGGTCAAACAGTTAAGAACAGAAGATCTCAAAAAGGGCAGCCCTAGTTTGTTTGCTAAAGAAAAGTATTGCTAAAGCAGGTACGTTTTGTCTGGAGAGATGAGGAGACCTTAGATGCAAGGAAATAGTTGATACATAGTCCTGGTGATGTTATTTATGACGGAAACAAAGAACTGTTAGCAAAAACTAGAAACGCGATGTGAGCCTTTTACCGTCTCCTGGGGAGGTGCAGCACTCTGGCACTTTGCAAAGCTTTACCTTTAGAAAAGCTTGTTCTTTCAACAGTTCTCTGCAGAACTAGAGGACTGTCGCACTGCTGAGGTGACAGTGTGTGTGTAGCCTTGACTACAGCAAGGATCGCTGCTTGGTTCTCCAGGCACTGTCTGACACAGAGAATTTGCTGAGCTTGTGCGTACTCCAGGGCCGGGTCAGCCTGCATATTATTCACTCTCAGTATTTCGTGCTTCTTTACGCTCTTGTGACCCGGATGAATTTAACAGGGAATGGAGCAGCGTGTTCAGTTTTCCTGTGTACATTTCTTCCACTTTTGCCCATCTTAATCCAGTTCCTCGCACTGTGATGCAGTCTCTAATTTTAAATCAAATCATATAACCTGCCTTCTCAAACCCTGTCTCATTCAATGAATGCTTTTTTCAGATTTTCCATTTATCCTTGTTATTTGATGTTTGCTTACATATTTATTGCATATAATTCAAGTGCTATAGTAAATACAGAATTACTAATGATAGTGGATTTTTGTGATGCTTTTCACTATAGTACCTGAATACTTTTTAACCACTATAAATGTATCTTCACGATATCGCAAAGAGATTTTCCTCTCATTTCACTGATGTAAAGCAGGGAAATTCATGGCAAAGCTGTCAAAGTTCTCCACTGTGTCTGTATGTTCCACGGTGACGATAAACAGATTTCCAACTCGCCCCAGTAAACTAATGGTAATGATCTTCTTAATCATCCACCAGGTTGCAGGTGAGCTTTCAAATGGGGCTGCTGGTGTTGGTTCTCCCCTCTGTTTGGCTTGAGGAGCCTCCGTCGGCTGCCTTGTGCCAGGCTTTTGCAGGCAACCATATCTCATGTTGTCCATAAGGACATCAAGCTCCAGCATAAAGAGAGTTAGTCCCTTTGAGTCTGGTAGCCACACTAGAAGGATTTTATGAAATGTGATTTTTCTAATAAGAAGACATCCTATTCTAATTTTCATCCTAAATTAACTCGGGCCTTTATATTTATTTGGTGGCAACATAACCCTTCAGTTTAAATACCTGTGTTCAAGCCATAATCTATGTATGCAAACTAGCCCTATCCTATCTCAGCCTTTCTTTTGTTGGAGTTAGCTGAAATAAAACTTTAGTCTTTTCTCATGATAGATTCTTTGCTCTTGTAACCATCATGGAAAGCCTTTTCTCCGAGTATTCCAGTTTTCACGTATCGTTCTTGAACAGAAACTGTACCCAAAATTCTGCAAGAGAGCCATTGCACTAACATCTGGATGTGCCTTACCTGGTCTTTAGATCACGTTTAGCTTCTTCATTTTTGTGATGTTTAGTCATTTCTGTGCCTAAGTAATGCTTCTGCATCTTCATCCTTCTCTGTTAACTGTGATGAATTCCCAGTTTACAAGAATTTTTGCTGTTAGTCCCTGTGAGAACAGCCTTGTGCTTGGCATTAATCTTATTAGTGCATTCCACCAGTCCATTTCTTGGGATTCCTGTGCTGTTCCAGAACCTCGTCTGGTTCTTCATTCAGGATATTCCAGTCTTCTGTACTCGTGCTTTTCAATTTTGTCAATAACTAGCTATATTAACACTCTTCTTCCAATTCTGTGTGCTAGTGTAACTTGAAAGCAATAAATAGCACCAGTTCTGAGACTAATGCTGGAGGAGCTTTTAAAGCACTCCCTCTCTAGCCCAAAAGCTCCCATTTCAACACAATTCAGCATGGGCTTTTTTAGACATTTTTTTACCCGCAAAACTTTTCTTGTACAAACCTTTATATTTTCTAGTTTAACTGGTATTTTCACATGTGGCACCAGATCAAATGCTTTACTGAATTTTAGGTGGGTGAGATCAACAGTGTTTTCCTTTACCAAGAAAAATCTGCTTTCTTATCAAAGACAGACATCAGATTTGTCTGGCATGGTTGCCTTTGTTAAACCTATGTTGCATTTTATCTGTTTATTTTCCTCCACATCTTTTCCCCCTCCAGGGGAAAAATATCTTAAGTTTTACGTCTCATTGAGGTCAGGCTAATTGGTCTCTAGTTCTCTGGACATTACTTTCCAAGTCTTTGGCTTGATTTTTTTTTCTTTCTCCTCATAGTAGGATGACTATGTTATTTCTGTACCCCTAGAGGTGGTAGGAAAAATATCACCCATTTGCATCACAACTCAACTGTAGTGCTTTATATTTTGTTTGGTTATTGTTTGTTGGTAGGTTTTGAGGGAGTGTTGTATTTTTAAAGAAAGATGCTATGTTGTGGCTATTGATATAGGAAAAAGTAATGAATTTTGAAGTATTGCAAAGTCCTTTGAAAAAAAAAAAGTTATATCTTAAGATCTTAACTAATGATACCTGAATCCAGGACTCCATTATCCTGTGTAACTGTTGATAACTACCAGGGGATCATTACAGCCCTTGGCAACACTGTTCACTGGCATCCAGAAGTTATGTTCCTCTTGCTGCTTCAGCATTATTTACTGCTGTCATTCCTGTGTTTAAACAGAAAGGAAAGTGTGCCGGCTGCTTTACACATATGTATAAGGTAATCCTTAAGAAAATACAGTCTAAGAATAGACAAAATAAGTAAAACAATAGGAAGGTAGTAAACCCGGAGGGTCAGGATTACGTGGGGAAGACTGCAGTGCTATTGGTGGCTAGGTGAACCCATGCCACTGGAAAACCTAGGTCATTAACTGTGTTTCCTGAAGGTAGGAAAAAAGTAATACTTTTAAATACTTTGTTTCATAATGTACCTGGGCACACTCCTTACCAATACATGTAATGAATATGAATCCTCCTGAGCACGTTTCACTCTGGTATTTGTTATAAAGATAGGAATGTAAGCAACGACCATTAAATGTTTGGGAGTTTGTTGTTGGTTTAGGGGTTTTTTTCCAGGTATACTCAGTATTTTTATAAATGTTTGAAAATTATGTCTTTATGTTTCTTCAGTATGTCTGGAGCTCAGGATTCTGTTTTACAGAGGAAGTGAACAGTTCTGACCCATGCCTTTGTTTTACTGAAAGTGCATGTGATAATATCAGCCTTTATAAAGAAGTAATATTGCTGAGGTTTGATTGTGGGCCTCTTTGAAGTCAGAGGTAACTGCTAGATAAAAATTACCTTGTTTCACAGTTCCAGTACTGAATTCCAAAAGTTCCAGTGAAGCTGGTCTGAATGTGCTTCAGTTTTTGTTTCTAATGCAAGTAAATTTCACCGAGGCACACACTTGTGAAGCTGGGAATCTGACTTTTAGGCCACGTACATTTGAGCAAGATTACAGGATGGGGGCCTTAAGAGCAGAAAATCAGTCGCATCCCTGCACACAGAATTCTGTGCGCGTGTAAACTCCTAAAGCTCCCCATGTGGGTTAGATTACAGAATTAAGATTTTGAAATACACATTTATGGATGGCTGTTGAAAGGTAGATAAGTAGAATTTCTGTCTGGCCGTTTCACGATCAAATATTTCAAAGCTGGTCAACACCTTGTTTATCTGGAATATTGCAATTCTTGTATTAAGTTTTCTATCAGTTATTTGTGCCTGCCTTTGTACATCTGAAATGAAGGGATGTTACTAAGTGTTCTCCCCATAGCATGAATATTTAATAGTTTGTGTGTTCTTTCTCTGTACTGTGTGTGCGTGCCTATATAATAACAACAAAATCTCTTAAAATCAAGTTTTGCGAGGGATTTTCAAAGCCCATCATATGATTGAGTAACAATGCTGAATTAACTATTGTAGAATTTCTCATAAAATACTAGAATGAATTTACCAAATGGTGGTATTTGACCAACAAGCATAGATTCAGCTAACTTGCGCTGGAGATTTTATTGTGGTGTGGTCTGACTTTCCGGTACTGGTGGACTGGTGTCTTTTATAAATCAAAAAAAATCTTTGGCCCTTTTCAAAAGAAGATTTTCTTTGTTTTCTCAGAGGTACAGATACTCATTTTCTTGAGCTGGGAGCTGGTATGAGTATTATGGGCGGATCCTGCAAAGTGCTGGGTACATGGTTAACTTTAAGGGAGTATATGCTTAAATTCACCGGGACAGCTGATATTTAAAATTACGCATCTACTTAAGTACTCTGATGGCTTGAGGCCAGTGGCTTTTGCATCTTCTAGGACTGAGCCCGAAGGAGACTACACTGAGCCGTTGCAGCTGAATTTTCTTTTCCCATTTTAAATATGAGGTTTAAAGCACAAATGCTGACAGCTGATTAATTATAAGTACTTATTTTAAATGTGAGGAACGCGGTACGCAGGGTCGATAGGCCTGGTTTCTTTCTGTCTCTGCCGGCACCCGCGCTCGCTCCTGTCCAGCGTCAGTGCAGGGCTTGCAGTTTTCAGTGCTGCTCCGTTCCCGCCGTATCCTCTTCCATCTTTTCCATCTGCTTCATTCTGTTTGGAAAATGGCAATGTAGAATGTGTTTGGTGTAACCTTAATCCTGACCAGCATCTGGGCTCCGGTTAAAAAAAAAAAAGCATCCACTGCAGGCAAGGTTTCTGTGTGTGTTTCACTGCTTTAGTGAAACAAAGTTGGGGGTGAGGGGGAGAACAACCGAAAATAACCATAGCGAGATAATATATATTTTAATGGCCGTGCTCATGAAGATGTAGGTTTTATTTTCCTGCGTGCATGGACAAACCGCGGTGCATGTGCGTTCCACCTCACCTCTGGCCTGGCCAGTGTCAGAGGTAGACCGGGTTTGCACCATCTTAGAAAAGGAGAGAAAGGAGAAGGGGGGTTGTCTTTAAATCTGCTTTTAACAGTTAATTACTCACAAATATGTAAAAGTTAATGCCACCATAAAAAACCGTGACAAACTGACGCTCCTGCGCGATGCCGTACCCCGTTGCACTACGTAACTTTTACAGGCCTTGCAGAGGCCCCCGACGGCAGGGGCAGTTTTATGAAATACTCCAGAAGCGAACCGGGAAGATGCGATCGCGGCGGCCCGGGCTCCCCCCGCCCCCGGGGGGCTCCAGCCCCGGCGCAGCCCCCACCGCTGCCCGGTATTTTCAGAGCTCGGCGGGGTGGGCACCGGGCGCCCGTGAAACCCGGTGCCGAGCCGGGGTGGGACTGCCCGTCAGGCAGCGTGGAGTAGCGCTCTGCTGCCAACTGCGCTTCGCTGCTGGGTGCCCCCCCCCCAAAACCCTTTCCTTTTATTTTATTTTGCTGTTTGATTTTCCCGACCCCGGAGCCGCATCTGCGCTGCGCTCCCAGCTCAGGGCCGCTGAGCTTCACTTCCCGGGCAGCCGCAGAGGTCGCTTCTGAGCAGCTCAGAAAGGGCTTTTTTTTTTTTTCAAATTAATTTTTCCCCCCCCCTAAGGCTCTCAGTCGCCCACGGCCCGAGTGGAAAGGCAGGTTTACATCGTGAACGCGGATTTCACACGTGGTGTCTCGCTGAGTTGGTCACAGCCACGCTGCCCGCTGCCTTCCGCAGGGCCAAGGCGCTTGGCTCCAGCCTCTGCTGGGAGCGCAGTGGGCGAGGGACAGTTTTAATGAAGCGGTATTTTCACTAAAACCCAAATTTGTGCGAAAAGCTCACTCCCATCACCGGCAGGCTCTGGCTTTTTGAATCCACCCCAAAGCATACGAATAATGAGGGGATTAAAGTCCTGCTCCACCTTTTGTGGGCAGCTGCGTAGTGACTGATGTTTGTCAGCGATTTGAGGGTTAATTCAGACAAGTTTGGAGCATTTGGAGTCTGCAGACATGCGAAGAGCATGTGTGGTTTTGGTGTGAAGAATCAGCAGCGTGTACCGGGAGAGAAACCCGGTTGTTTATGTGAATATAGAATATATTGGATGTGTGCATAAGCATTAAATCTAAGGGGAAGGGGCTTTTTTAAAGTTGTTTTCACCCCCTTCAGATCTTATGGTCATAATGCACAGCATTTAGATGCTTACTTGGGAGAAAGGGAATCGGAGGGGAGGGAGGGGAGCACCCCAAGTTGCATTGGGTCTTCAGACCGCGCCGTAATTTCTAAGGGAAGGTGTCCCCTACCCGTAATTATTTAGTTTAAACAGGCCTAGAGCATGCCTCAGCTTTCAGGCCTTTTCCCCGCCGTCTCTAGGAGGCACCCTTCATCGAGCAAGCAGATAAAATCTTGGCAAAACGAGCAGCAAAGGATGTGAACCTCTCGGAAAATTCCACTTCCTGCCCAGCAGCGCTTGTCCTTGGGTCTCCCGCTCATCCCCGCGCACCGAGCGAGGGGTTTCTGCCCCAGGCCACCGCACCGACTTTCTAAATGAACCCTGCGTTGCGGAGAACGCCC
>Ga0181612_149857_pt1 | contig 15917 bp, 10 predicted proteins | sample HoacroProtozoa21_FD_119630 | JGI IMG/M metagenome (GOLD analysis project Ga0181612, IMG submission 119630) | Hoatzin crop microbial communities from Cojedes, Venezuel. Combined Assembly of Gp0051906, Gp0051904, Gp0051908
ATTGTTCAAAACAAAATAATCCCCATTTATATTTAATGACTCCTTTCCCAATGCAGTTAGCCAATGAAAATAAACTGGGGAGTTGCTCATCCTAAAAGAATCCAAATAATTTAATAAGCAATAAATTAGGCATATTCCCCCAGGGTAAGGGCATACTATCAGTCAATAAACAGGATTAATTTAGATTTCAATATGTTGTGCTCTCCATAATCCTTACTTCTGGTACACATTAGAGAGCATTTTGCCCCACAAGATTAGTCCAGAATAAGTAGGCTTTATCAGTGTTCATCTAGCCTCTGAGAATGATTTAATATTCTCAGTACTTTAATAATGAAATTATTTTTTATCTGTTTATGTATCTAAAAGGTGATCCTCCCATTTTGAGTAGATTATTATGTTCCCAGTTTTAAGAAAAATTGAATGTGGATATCCCACCATGCCGGTGCATCTCAGCATGCATACCTGGGTAGAAAACAAATGGTTCCTTCACATCATCAGTTTTCTTAAGTCTCCTACAATCTTTCCCAGAAAAATGTAATTCCTCATATTTGACTTGTTTGGTTTTACCAAGCCAGAGATTTTCACCTTGAACAAATAACAACGGTTGATTCATTTCACCATTTTCCTCTCATTCTACTGTATTAAAGTGACAGTATACTTTATTTCTGTTCTATGGTTTAAGATGGACCAAGGAACCTGCCCAGGATCTCACGGGAAGCCAAAGTCAGAAAAAGTGCTAGAGCGTAGGCAGAGAGAAGAAATATCTGTAGCCTTTGTGCTCAGTAAATATGGTGTTTCCATTGCTTTTTACAGGCACGACTTTGCATGAGGCTACCAGTACAGGCCTCTTAGAGTTTGTCTGGACTTGTCTTGACCCACCTAGAGATTTGCTTCAGCTTGTAACAGCAGTTACCAAATGACCAGGGGACTGTTACCTGTTTGGTTTTAGCTTTTGCTTATCTTGGAACAACTCTGAGGTGCAACACCTGTTATTAGATAAAGTTTTCTAAATAATAGATAGTGAAAACAACTCATAGACCCTAGAACCTGAAGTAAAATGCAGTAGCAGGAGAGAAGGCATAGGATGAGGGCAGAAGCCTCAGAAGCACAGGCAAAGGAAGATATGGGAGATGCGAGGGCTATAAATTGATGCCAGTTACCGATGTCAGCTAACAAATGCAGCCTTCTCACAGTGTAAGCAAGTCTTAGAGGTAGAGATAAGAGCCAAGAAGTATTCAACGTATGTAAAACACATAATAAGGAGTGCATGGAGATATGACATGGAGCTGCAGACCAATGATGAAAGAGCAAGGTGTGCAGCACGTCAGCAAACATAAAAATGCCCCCAAGCAAATCCCAGAGGAGGAGGAAGAAACCTTCTACACCAACATCATACTCCTCCCAACAAAGGGCTGGGGATACAGAAGGCTCATGGAAGCCCTCCCTCTGCCCTGCTCCAATGGACCCCATCAGGCCTAGGGCACTGAGGGGAAGTGAGAGAGTGAGCACAAAACTGGCGAAGGGGCTAAGCACAAGAAAGTTTGTGTATATATAATTTTAACTGCAATACGCTATTTGAGCTGTATCATGGTAACTGGACAAACAATAACTCTTCAATAAGACTGCTAAGACTGTAGTTATATCAACAATAAATTACTGGCTTTGCATATTGATGTCTTCCTTTTGCCCGTAACAGCCTGTTTTTCTAACTCCAGAGTGTTGGGGTAGCACTATATGGTTTGCATTTTCTGCACATATTTAGATATTAGTATTGGTACTACGTAAAAATCCCAGCAAACTTTGGGACACGTTCTGCCTTACTGATGGATATCTGTGAGTTTCCCATCCTGAAGCAAAACCTCTCTTCCCTTTTTGAATCCACAGGCTACACCCACCCTTCAATGACGAGACCTTAATGCCACAAATAACAGAGGTTTGCACACAAGACAAAATGCAATGGCAGGCGTTCCTAGGCACAGTAAGATCATAATATTGGACATACTAGAAGGTATAAGCTAGTCTCAGACTCAGCAAAGTGTTTAAATGTACATTACTATGGGACTTCACACGCAGGGCAATTTTTAACTTGCAATTCTTTGTAAACAAATTCAGACAGTGTAGGAAATTCTGGCCCTGCTGTGCTGATCTGCAACTGTCTTCTCTTGCTCTTTATAAATCTCTTTCCCTGTCTGCTTTCAAAATGTTATCTTAACTAGGATTAATAAAGATACACTGGGGAGCTTCTTATCTCCTATAGGAATTATGTTTTTAATAATAAAAAAAGCTTTAATCTTGGAAGAGCAATGGAGGGGGAGGGAAGCTGGAAAGAAGAAATGTACATGTAGGAGAAAAGGCAGGTAAGAGGTGAGACAAGGGCACTGGAGGTCACAGATGGGCCCACACCAAAACCTGAGATCCAAATATCCCTGAACTTTGAGAACATCTGAAGCCAGATCAAAAAGTTTTGATCTGGACCCCTACATTTCTTTCTGAATTAGGAATGGATAAGCTGGTTCTGATAAAAGAAGATCCATCCTGAGACTTTTTGAAATTCAAAAGAGCTCAGTTTACCTTTTAAATTAAGTTCTGAGAAGCTTTCCTGCTTCTCGTGTTCAGCCAGAAGAAGATGTGGAAATATCAAAACACAGCATGAAAGACATGCCTGCCCAGCCTGAATGAGGGCATACTGAAAATCTCCTCAGGGAGTTTGATCCTCTGAGATTTCCACAGCAAAGAAGCCTGGATGTGCTTCAGAAAAATAGTTGAAGTTTTAGGCAACTGAGTGAATGAAACCACAACATCAAACAAATTGATGTTCACCATGGCTTGCTTCTTTACTGAAAAATAATTATATTTATTTTAGATACATGGGATTCTCCTGTCTGTAAGCAAAGACCTACAGAGTTCATTGTCTCCCATGCTGAAGACATTAGTGGCTACACCTAAACTAGGAAATAAAGTGCATCCTGGCTCTCCTCTAACCAGTTGAAAGGGTATGGCTCATGCCCATAGGACTGAACTCTCCTGTCCTCCAGACCCCAGTAATTGCATCCAAACTGCCTATGGGGAATGGTCCTTAGCCCACATTCACCCATGAGACATTTTGAGGACTTGCTGGGGAATGGGCTAGCAGGCATGGCCAGACTGTGCCAGATATTGTGCTCATATTTAACTGTATGCACAATCATGGGATAGCAGTGGGCCCTGCCCTGGCACTTTTTATTTCCGTGATAAAGAATGAGCCAGCTTGATGCTGGTTATCTGTACCTGTAGTCTCCCTTCCTGATAAAGTGTAAGGAGACCACCACGGTGGCCAGTTTTGAGTATTATCAGACTTTCCTGCAACTCCTCTTGTGAAGTTCCAATAGGATGGTCTTTGTAAATGAACTTGTTTGTCTCCAGTCAGAGACTGGATATTGTGGTTTAACCCACTTGATTTTGGTCCTGCTCATTACTAAATTTTCAGTAACAGATTAACTTTTTGTTGAGCTGTTTGTATCTACTGTCAAAGCACTGTTGCTGTTCTGAGAAGGTAAGATTGGAAATTACAGCTAGTTCATCTGGCAGTGGTGCATCTCCAAAGCAATATGGACCAGCGAGAACATGTAGAGACAGCATCATTGCCTCGGTAATTCAATGTTATTCTTTAAAATCTGGGAAGCCAGCCACCGCTGGTGACTATTATACCCAGCTCTTGAGTCCAGTGTATATCATGGACACAGCTTGCGTCTGTATTGAAAAGAGACATGGATGGACAGACCTACATCTTGTCTCTCACAGCATCCCAATTTTCCATTGGAAAGAAACCTAAACCTGTAGGCCAAAGGTACATTGCAGTACTATGGAAGGTACAAAGGTACCTTACATGCTCAAAATTAAATCTTTGCCTGTATTATTAGTATTATATCTAGCAATTATCTAGCAGATTTTAAGTAACTTGGTCCGTCTTCAGAAGACTACAAAAGAACTTGGAAAATCAAGCCCACATTTGTGCCAATTTTCTGTCCACCCCTTAATGAAGATCATCCTATTCTAGTGTCTGGTTAATTCCTAAACTGTTACCCAGTAACACTCTCGTGCACACACTACTCTCAGTTTGCTGAAGAAATAACCAGCTTTGTTCTGGCTGAGTGGGATGTTTGAATGGAAATGGAGGCAAAGGGAGAGCGGTTGTTGAGTGGTCAAGTGGAGAACAAATTGCAGAAGAAATAGATTAAAGAGATGAGTTTTGTTTGTAGTTCTGGATGCAATGAGACCTTCAGCAAATAGTTTCTACTTCAAGGGGACTGTGCCTCACTCTGGTGTAAGGTGTGTGTCCTGCACTCATGCTTCCCACATCTTCCCGCACACATGGATCATTCAATTGTTTCAGCAAGGCGTTGTTATCCAGGAAGACCCCATATGTCAGTCTCAGAGCCATGAAGGCCCACAAATGGGATCTGGCTACGACTGACTTTAACTGAACCCTATGGTAAGAGTGAGGAAGCAAAATGGACTGCCAAGGCACAGTAAATGCGGTGTCTCTCTGATGAGTGTCTGCCATGTTCGGTGAGAGCTGAATTTTTGGAGCAAAGGATGAAGCTTTGTTATTGGGTATAATGAGTTGAAATGGTTAAGCTTGAAGGTGATTATTGCAAAGACATCATTTGCTGGAGCTGAGGGTGTTTGGATAGAGCATGGCTTTCCAGCTAGGGAATGATTTCCTTTTGTACAATATGAATTGTGCTCATGTGCATGTATTTTTTCTGTGGATAGATGTTTGTGTGAGCATCTGTGTAGGGGAACTGGAATGTAAAAAAACCCCAAGCATGTAAATGAAAAATCCTGTTCTTTTATGAAGAAAATAGGTCTGTTCTCTTTCAGTTGTATTGCTTACATAGTTTAAGTTTTATTATAAAGTTGTTTGTTTTTTTTTTTTTAAATGTGTGGCAAACTAAGTAACTGGAACATAGGTAGAAATAATATATTTGGGTTACAGAAAAAAAAATACTGGCATGACTTTAAAGGAACACATTTCATAACACCACATGTGCAAAGCATTATAATAATTGCACTGTGCACATCTGTAACAGACAGAGTGAACAATGAATGTTAAAACCACATTCCTAAAGCTGGCCCAGCAGCTTGGCAGTGGTATTTTATATGGGAGATCTGTACTAGAGTCCCAGTGCTTGGACTTCTGCATCCAGAGCTGGTGGGCTTTGGTGGTGGCTAAAGTGACAGGCTTGTGTGCAGGTGAGGGTGGTGGGGAGGAACGTGACCAGGCTGCTCCATTTGCTGCTGCTTCATTCCCTGGCTTCCTACCCCACAGAAGGTATTTCGCTGAGGAAATCTGTCTAGAGCCCTCAGTGGCTGCTGTTCAAAACTGCTGTAGTGCCAGAATGAGAAGGAAAAGGGACAGATGTGGAAGCAAAACAGCAGTGAGCAAATGGTCTGAAGGCCATGCTGGGAACACCTGGCCTCTCTTCCCAGTGAGGTTATAGAGACACTCAGATTTCCTGAGATATGCATTTGTGGGCAAGATGGGCAAGATAAGTACCCACACCAAAGTTGTGTGGTTCCTGCTAATTGGTGATACACACCATTCAATTAGTGGGCTATGCAGCATATTAAAGGCATTTTATGGGGATGAACAGTGGGAAATCATTCAATCAGGACATTCCTTGCAGACAGTGGAGAATGCAGTACCCACCTCTCAAGGAATGGTTCATCTTTCCAGTAAAGAGCAACTCCAGAATGGTTTGAAGATTCTGATATTGCTTCATGAAGCAAAAAGCAGGATATCATATTTTTCATTTTATAGCAGCAGGAGACATGCCATGAAAAACTCAGATGCCTTCCACAAGAACAGGAGAGCAAAATGCCTGCCAGACCCTAAGAATGGGACAGATGACAAGACGTCCCAGCTCTGAATCCAGTGGCTTGCCATGAGATTGCAGCTGCGAAAGCAACACCCAAGATTTTATGATGTCCTATAGGAGAAGGAATATGGAACACTTGGTCTACAGGCCTAAATGGTAGTCATTTAACAGGGAAATGCTCTTCTCTTCCCTTTTCTCTTCTCTCTTTGAGTTCATTCGTTCATCCAAATTATTTTAGTTATTAGGACCATTTTCTTCCTTTTCCTTTTTTTTGCACTTAAGAACTCTTCTCTTTGGATGCCTACAAAAATTAACAACTGTGATGTTGTTGTTGTGCTATGTGTACCACACTCAGTACTGTTATTTCACTGTTGCCTTTTACTTCTGCTTTAATTAATCTGTATCGTAGATTGAGAGTATAAGGTTTTTAAAGGAAAGGCCATCCTTACATTCTGTGCTCGTGTAATGTCAACCTGACCCATAATTAATGTTCAAAAGTGCTAGGGTAATACTTCTGTTATTATCACTACTCATCCACCCATGTTTAAATCTTTAAGAAGCATTATTTAAGATAATGTCAAATATTGAAAGACCGTTTTGGACTTCATCAAAAATAACATCTTCATTGTCATGAGACAGATTTAAAAGTCATACTATTAAAAATAATTAATAATGAGAGTTTTCCTGAGGCAATGCAAAATAGATGCTTTCTTTTTTAATGGAAAGTGGGGATTTGCCAGCAATTCTGTAACTTTAAGAGTGGGAGCTTAGAGGAAAAACAAACATTAAGAGATTAGCGATAAAGTCATAAGAAATTAAAACATTGGATATTTATAAGCTAACAGTCACAAAAATCAGAGGTGGGATGAATTTCAATAGTAAACATGTCGGCCATCTGAAAAAATACTAGTAATCCCATTTTCTTTTCTTTCCTTTTTTGACACACTTCTCTAGTTAAATTAACTTAGCTAAACTGTGAATTGGTTAGCCCAAACATGTAGTATCTTCAAAGACAATTAGCAGTATTCAGAAAAGTCCTTTGATGTGAAATTAGAGAAAATTAATGTATTAAAAAATATGTGTTTGGATTTTGATTGAACAACACAGTAAAGAGCCATTCTGAGCTGGAGAGGTAGAATTTGTATTCTTTAGACAGCAGAGTCATGGTTTGCTTAAACCCAAGCAATGAGTCACTGTGTGTTACAGTTAAATTCAAAGATGTTATATAGAAAAAGTACTTAAATGCCATGCTAGTCGTCTTCCTTATTAATATGTCATAAATGGCCTCTATCAAAAACTCACAGTGACATAAATATTACGAAATCTAACAAGAAGTATTGAAAATGGGTAGTTCTGAAATTACACGATTCAAAAAATACTGTAGCTGCCTTGAATCGTTGCAAAGAGCAAGCAAACCAGTGGGGCTGGAGGAATGTGCTAATTAAGGAATACTCTCAGAATGTAAACTCAGGTATATTTCCAACAGGCATGTGGGGAGAAGAAATCTGACCCTAGCTAGCAGTGAAGAGAGAGTCATACTTCATGTAAATCTTGTGCCTGCATTCCCAAGAGCCGGAGATAAAGGTACAGCAAAAGGAAGGCAAGAGAAATGGAAAGGGATCCATCTGGGACAGAGAATGCAATGTGAAATATCTCACTGATGTTGGCAGCCCTGTAGTGGTGGTGGGTTTTTGTATGTCTGTCTGTCCTTCTTTCTTTCCCTCGCCTATTCTATTAAGGTTAGAAATTGGCTCTGTAAGATGGCATTGAAGAGACAAAAAGCTACTAAGATGCTGCCTTAGTTATTGAGGCTAACTACAGCCTCAGAGACTATGAGCTGAAATAAAGAAAAAGTCCCCTTCTGTTTTCCACCGCTTGTTCTCATGGATCTGAAGTGTCACAGTCCTATTGTTCTGAAAGTCTAGGTGTTGCAGGTGGGAGGAACACGGAGCTCTAAAGTTTCTACCAGAAGCTTCTTCTGCTGCTTCAAGAAAACAGCATGAGGAAGCTAGTACAGTTTGACATGGGGATACTGGAAAGGTGCCATAGGCTGTGTTTGCAGGAGCCAGGGAAAACAACAGAGAAGCCCTGGGCAGAGAGCTTAAAGAGTAACGACCAATGGTTTTCCCAGCTTAGTTATCCCTTATATCCTGTGCACATTTTTGCAAGGAGAACTTCCAGTACAGTCTTACTGTAAACCTGAAGCTGTAAAAGCCATGGGAAACATATCATCTTGCACTAATAAATAGCTATGTTGATGCAGACATAATGCATTAAAATAATTAATGCATTTAAACAAAGTGTCACGATTCCAAAGGTGCTGTATAAAATCTCTTCAGCAGTATCAAATATTTTTCTTTTCAGGAAAGAAAGCAAAAGCATTTATGTAGCCTTGGGGAACAGTTTGCCTCATGGTGATGTCACCAGGTTCATACAGCAGGTATCTAGGATTCACCTACAAGTAAATGACAGCTTGCTGAGAAGTCTATCTTCATTTGCACACATAAAGTCAGGAAAAAAAATTAAGTGTTACAATTTTTAAAACATGTTCAGTCTGAAAACAGTCTTAGATGTAGCAATGTAGTTACGTGAAAAAAGAGCTTGACAATAGAATTCAAAAAATGTTGCTACCCTTTCATAGCTCATTTCTTTGGAAGGTCAGATAATGAAATCTAGCTCTCCTCAATTCCTGGATAACCTTGAAATCATGTTTATGATATGAAGGATGCATGCTAACATTAGCTAATCTCTCTGATTACAATTCTACACAAGTTGTTTTAGACTTCAGGTACGAGCCTTTCTTCAAGAGACAGATTCAGAGTTACTAAATTCTATAGGGAATAGGTGAATAACACAATATATGAATTATTTACTTATCTACATTAAAATGTTCCAGTACATAAAATAATGTGAAAATCTGTATCATATATATCTTCCCCACTGCACTTTGAGATACAGGGCTATATTAAGATCTTACTGTGATTTTATTTTGAGTATGAAACTCCATTCATTTCAGGGGATTTTCTCCAGGCTTACCTCCAGAACAAAAACAGATGCAGGTCCAAACCATAATGAAGATACGGATTTATTAATAATATTTGTTATTTTAATGTTTGGGCTGCTTGGAGCTGGTTTTTTTTGTGTGTGAACTTCTCTTAGAGAAATAACAAGAACCAGTTGTTGGATTTCTATGAGTAAACAGACATCCTACCATCGATAAGTGTAATTTATCTGAAAGGTGTGCAGAAAACCCTGGTCATTACATTGGCATAAAAAAATGTTCCAACTTCAGTGAACAGAACAGAAAAAAACTCAGAATTGCTCATAAAAAAACCACTTACGGCTCAATTCATTTACTTCACTATAGCATCAAGATTCTTGTCCTGCAATGTCTGAAAGCAAAAGAAGTGGATTTGCCAGAAGTATTATATTCTTGGGAAAGGTGTAGGGTTAAAATCAGAATGTTCAGATATGTGACAATAACCCTGCTTATATGCAAATATCAAAATAAAGACTAGCTTGGGCCACCAAAAATTCTAGGTGACAAATAGAATTCATCACTTCATTCTAATCCTGTGTGACAACCGGTTAAAGGAATAAACAGGCTGGTACAATACAGGACACAGTTCGACATGGTTATTAAACATGCAGGCCTCATGCTAGGAATTGAAGAGATGTGCAAAATAACTAGCAAAGAACTTAAATTTCACAAAAAAAAATGAGGGATTTTGAGATATAAAATTTCCACTTGTAAACTCACAGGTTTTATCATTTTTCAGCAATGGTAATTTATTCAGTCTGTGTTGCTTTCTGAATAAGGCTACAGCTTTCCTCCAACAAAATAATTTTTTATAAAATGAAAATCTTACATATTTTATGGCTTCATATTGCATTATTCACCTGTTAGTGAACTTTATCATATCAGAGAAGCGATGAAGGTCACAGATAGGTACTGAAAAAAACCCCTTGAATTGAAAGAGCTGCATCCTAGGAATCATTCTTCTCCTTCTTTAATATTTATACTGCAGTAGTGCTCAAAGTCTTTGTTGTTGTATTGAGACACCAACACTGTGATACAAATGGACTCTTCTCAATGTGCTTGCAATCAAAGGATCAAACAAATTAAATCAGCAGTGGCACTTAAAAAAAGAATATTTAGAAAAGGATAATAGCTTGCAGAGCTTGTAAGAAGGCTGCTCTTCACTCTTGGTTCTGACTTCATATTTTAATGGGTCTATACAGCAGATAGAGTAGACATCTTCAGCATCTTAAGCAAGGGTAAGACTATAAGAAATCAGAGAATTAAGTCTGTTCTGGAGAGAACTGAGGGTCCATAGCACATCATCTGGATTCCTCACTGTGATTATTATTCCAAGTTAACTGTCAGTTTAATAGGCAATACATCTAGCTGATCAACAGATGGAAAGCTTCTCACATGGAAAAAGATTTTTTCAGATTAGACAACAAGCTGATAGGATCATGCCACACCATAAGCCCAGAAAAAAAAATACTGAGTGATTAACAAATAATTTACAGCTAGTTTTGCACAGCTGTCTGAGAGAAAAATGACTGGGGAGAGGGGGAGGAAGCAAACCAAATATCTGCTGACATATAAATGTGAGAACTAAAGAGCAAAAGAAATTAGGTTAACCTTCAAATGACTGTTCAAGGTAAAATCAAATCTGTATAGCTGCATGCCTTTTTGTAAGTAGTTGTACTGGGAGAGGATGTTTTTAAGGTAAACTATTAGATTTTGCAAAGGGACGACTAGACGGAGTGCGAAAGAGGCTTTGTTTCAGTGATGGGGTCTGCAGAGGACTTTGAAATTGTTTGCCAAAGGTGACTGTGAAAACCAAGCTCATAAATATTCTATATCAATCCACATGTGTTAATTTTCACTGGGGTTTCCACTTCTCCGAGTGAATTAGTAAGGGCTCCACAAATCAAAAAAGTTGAAAACCACTGGGCTGTGGGCTAACCTCTGTCCTCAGATATGCACCCAGTTCTCATCACAGACCCTGGGAATGGCTCTTGTGGCTGAAGAATTGGCCCTATTCATCCAACAGGCATTAAGAAAGAAAAGTTGTCCCTGGCTGAATGCTGAGCAGGCGTAGGTATATGTCAGATAATGGGCAGCCCCAGCGTACACAGAGGCTGTAATTCACCCGTGGGGTCCTGGCGAGTGCATGGGCTTTAACTGCACAGCAGTTTGAATTCAGCCTTGTGTTTGCACCACAACCATCTGGTGCTATTTAAAGTATATACTTTTCAACTTTGACCTTTGAATCTTTCTGGTTTGAAAACATACACCAGTTCAAAGGTTACCTCTCTTAACCTTGAGCAATTCCCTTTCAGAAACAGCACTGAAGGGTTATTATCATCATCGCTTTTACTGGTGTTAATGAAGGGGTAATTCTCTGTTGTGGTTTGTACACACGTTTTGAAATAAACCGAAACACAATTGTTGTACATTTTAAACCATGTTTTCCATAAGTGCCGTGATTGTTAGGTGCCTCTGTTCTGGGAAACGCAAAATGAACGGTGTTCTCAGGGGCCTAATTATCAGATGGGCTGACCACTTATAACCTCTCCACTGCCCCCAAAATACCAGAATCAGGGGCACCCAGGAGTGGAACTAATGATTTAAAACTTTGGCCATACATGGCCATGCAGATGCACACAAATCATTCTGTGACTCTGTTTTGTTCTGTCTCTGATAACAGAAAAGCATAAAGTCATGCCAAACATACTTTCCACCCCCAGGACTGAGATGCACAACATTTCAGTCCTTTTCCTTCCCACAGCCAGAGGGACAGCTTCCTTATCTTTCCTGTAAGGAAATGTGCTATAAGGAACTGAAACACCTTTATCTGGCCAGTCTGAAGAGAGCCTGTAGCTAAGCATGGTGCAGTCCATTACTTTCAGTGCCTAAGAAGTAGCCTTGACAACCAGTTTCACCTTTTCTTTTTAGGTGATTACTTGTATTGAATGTCACCCAGATAGTTTTATGCTGCATGTGGCTTTGCATCAGGCAGACTGAGGCATTCACACTAGGGACCCCTCTCTCTGGACCTGTTCTGTGCAGAATTTGAACTTTTATTTTATTTTAAAATAATGCAAATTTATAATATTACTTGAAGGGAGACTTTTTCCTGAACCAATCTAAGAAAAGAGCAAACTCAGTGGAGAGGTAACTGACTCTGTATGTAGCATTTAATAGAGCTCAGACCTAGCCGTCCTATGTTATCCTCCGATTTAGGTTTGGATTTCCACAACTGCAATACCTGTTACTGATTATTCTAACAGGGCTCCAGATCCATTTGGACTGAGGGTGAAGTATGAGAAACATACCTCTCATTTGTCCTCAATTTTGAGCCTAGGGTTTGAGTTTTTATATCAAGTTAGATTAATTTTTGTTTCTATCCAACTTGATTCACAAACACATACTCATTTCAGCATCAACCCAAAAATTATATTGAATAACCTGGGGTAGGGGCTGTAGTTTTACCATTGCATAGCGTATTTTAAGTATCACACAGAGAATATAATAGGAACCGATTCTCGCCCTTACATTAAAAAAAAATATTGGAACTCCTAAAAAGGATTTACACATATTGCTTCAGGCTGCTAGCCACTCGCCTACAGGTGGGTGGTGTTTGTTTAATAGCTGAAATACTTTTTGACTTGACTTTCTGTTTTTCTTGTTTCCCAGGTGACTGGTTCTGGTGTTTTTAGAACTGTCTGCTGCATCCTGAACATTTTCCATGCACCAGTGACTGGGAACTTTTTAAGCTGGCGTCAAAGATAGAGTCTGTGGGGCAGTCTGCACGCAAAGAATAGTTCTTCATTGTTCTTGCTCAGCAGTGATCATGCCTTTTGCAAGCTGCTTCACCCATTGCAGCAGAAAAGTAAGCTAAAAATAATCACTCAGATCATTTTTTCCTAAGCAATCCATATTCTTGTTTTCGGAGCCAACGTACCACTGGATGATAGAAAGAGAAAGTGCTCAACTCCACTTGCATCAGCCATCCAGTAGAGCCCGACTTGGCAGGCATGTGATAATAGCCGTGTAAGGAAGCATAGGAGAGGCCACACAGGAAGATTATATAAATGAGAACCACAGTTGCAGACGAATAGTGAAATACAATGAAATGGGCTAGAGGATACTGGATGTCCTTTGGCATAAGGAAACAATCTAATTTCTGTAAGCCCTTATTTAGGAAAAATGCCTTGACATCAGCATATATAGACCACAGTCTGCAAGAGTGGCATTAAAAAAAACCTCCAAATCTTGAAGTAGTCTCCTAAGCAGAGACACTTACGAAACAAGTGTCACCTTTGAAAGTGAAATAACTGATAGCTTCCATTGGAGTCAAACCTTAAGAACCTTATTTTATCATGTTTAGCTGTAAAGTAGGATGGGAAGGTGAAGACTAGGGTGTTGTACACAGTGTTTGAGCTTACAGATTTGGTCAGGGTCATTAAAATCGTGAAGGGTATCTTCACAGGCCAGAAGGGAAACAAGCAGAGTGTGATAATCTGTCTCTGAAGAGGCCCTGGAAGCTGCATTTGCCAGGACTTTGTGAGTGACCTAGACCTATATCCATCCCATCAGACTGGAGCTGGAGGCATCACAACTGTGGGAACTACCCTGGCTACTCATGTATGCTCTGCTCTGTGTTATCCACCAGCAGCACCGAGCATGGCCCCAGACTTCGAAGAGCTGTGCAAGGCAAGGAACAAAATGGTAATTTTTGTCATTGACTTTCTCCCTCTGCATTTGGTCTGGGTAAGAAATGGTAGGAAAGGAAAGGGGAAAGCAAAGTAAAGTAGTAGGGAAATATATTGAGAGTACAGGTACTCTTTACCTATATAGAAGCTAGAAGGAAGACAGTCAGCTAAAAGTGGTGCAAAAGAGGAAATCTACTCAAGAAGAAAAGGTAAGGAAAGGGGTCTAAAAGTCCAGGGGGAACATGATGTTTAGTGAAAAACCATCTAAGAAGTGGTTCCCTTGGGAAACAGTTAATTGCTGCATTCAGAAAACTTTGGCTGTCTCTAGGAGTTCTCATAGCTGCTACCTCTTAGATCACAAATGGGTAAATTCCACTTACTGGCTGTGTAGGAAATCTGAGGTGTCAAAAACAAGACATTCACATAGCAACCAAGTTTTGAACAGGAAAAGAGTGTAAGTCCCCACAAAAAGCTCATTGTGGATGTTTTTATGGAGAAGGAAAGGGAGTGCAACTTTCAGGCCTTCAAGCAAAGGCCAGGGAATTTCAGCAATATTACACCTGGATCATGGAGTGACACCTAAGCTGAAGCCAACAGAAACGGAGAAAATGCTCTCTATCCCCGTAAATGTGCATACAATTCTAACTTGGGGTTCATAATTTTTGAAAATAGCTGATGAAAGGAAGGTTCTGTGTTGAGTGTCCTTTATGTCCTCTACACATTTTTTTCCTGAAGGGTCTCTACTGCCTGTATTTGTACACTTTGGAAACAAGATACTTCTGCTTGTCCTCACATTTGAATTCTGAGCTGGAAATCCTGTTTACCAAGTTACCACTTGCCTGGGTAAAGAGTTTCTTTGCTAGCTCTTTACTCCTGGGACACACAGAGCTCTGAGGAAAAAGAATAATTCGCAACACATAATTTATTTGGCAAAGTTAGCCTTTTGCTCTTTTTTTTCCATGAGAGCAGCAGCAGCATGGTTTCTTGAATGTACTAGTTATTCAAATATATTCTCTGAATAAACAGCCGAACACTCTGTACTGTCTGATTTTGCCATGACATGCTGACTGGTGATGCATCTCTCCGAAGGCTTGGCTGATCACTCTGAGGTTGAGAACATTTACGTGGAGAAAATATCCTGCTGTGGTTTGTAATTTGCTTCCGAGCCCATCTCCCCGCTCTCTGAAAGGCGGATCTGTGTGATTATAAAGGCTAAACTTAGATGCAGGTGGTGGGATGGGTGTGTTAAAGAAGGGCCTACTATTCTGCAGTTCTGTAGTGTCTGATAGGACAAGCAGTCTCATAACAAGGCTGTTTTTCTCTATTTCATTATTCAGAAGGAATTTCTGGAGAGAGCTGAAGTGGAGAGAGGAAAAGCAACTGAGGTTTGCCTATCCCAGAGCCTGACTGATTTGCTGGGGATGGTGGTGGTGTTTTCTGCCTAGACAAGACTTCCTTGTCTGTCTGCATCTCAAGTCAAGCTGCTGTGGCACCAGTCCAGGGTGAGGACAATGTTTTGAGGATCTCTCTGAGCAGTGCAGGCAGAGCTGGGAGGGCTGGGGTATGCAGGAGGAGCTGGAAGCACGCGGGGAATGAGGTAGGTATCCCTATCTGCATGGGGCATGGGAAGCAGCTGGTGGGAGAATCAAGTCAAAGACGGTTCTTTGTTACAGAAAAGGATGAAAACCACATGCATTTCCTTACTTAACACCTATCCCGTGCAAGCAAGAGACACTGTGCATGATGCTGTTGCGGAAACACAGTGACAGCCTCAGTGTCTATCATTTCTGCTCAGGCAATTTGACTTAAACCTTGGACAAAGCAAAACATCAAATACATGTGGGACATTCCACAGCTGGAAGATGTCACCTCTCCGAGCACATGAAGAAAATCAACAGTAAGGTAGATGCTTGAACACAAGCTGATTTAAGCTGGTAGTTCTTTAATTTCACTGTTCTATTTTACTGTATTTACACATTCTACACTACAGATTGAATTTGGAAAAAATTGCAGATAGCTTATTTGTGCACAGACACTATAGTATTTTTTATTTTATGAGATTTGTAATAATGCATCGCTTCCGTTGCTAGCTAATGTATTTATAATCAAAGGCAGGTCTTAACTCTAGTGACAGTGAAAGGCACTACCAGAACTCCAATTGAACGTGGCACATCAATTATTATCACCTCAAATCATCGAATGATGGTTATCAGTGTTCACACTGTGTCTGGATCTGAAAAGCACCGAGTAGTCACAACTTAGAGGGGCTTCACACAGCGTAGTTGCAATTTTTCTCATCTCTCACTACTGGGTCCCATCACAACA
>Ga0181612_147494_pt1 | contig 15916 bp, 11 predicted proteins | sample HoacroProtozoa21_FD_119630 | JGI IMG/M metagenome (GOLD analysis project Ga0181612, IMG submission 119630) | Hoatzin crop microbial communities from Cojedes, Venezuel. Combined Assembly of Gp0051906, Gp0051904, Gp0051908
AGGAAATACGCTCAGTGTTCTTCATGATCTCATAAGGTATAAATAGGAGGTGGTAAGCACCATGTGATAAGCTGCATTTTTAGTAAAAATCCCTGCCTGCCTCGTATGCACTGACGGCTGATCTGTTCCCCTGGAACCATCTCCAACATTCCAGTCCCTTGAGCAGCTCCCAGCAGCTGCTTTCTCTTTTTGAAAGCACTTGCCAGATAAATGTTTCATTCTTTTTTTTTTTTTTTTTCCCAATTACACCGGTGTTCAGCGGAGGACGGACGGTTTTGCTTGGCAAGGGTTCAGGAGGATCCACATAACTCACTTGTGGCTTCTGCGATTGGAAGTAGTTTGTGCTGATAAAGCTGCACCATCGTCTGTCCTGTATCTTTTATTGCATGGTGGGGCATGACATCCACCAGGTCTTTCTGCAGCTCCTGTCCGAGTCTGTCCCTATTTGGTTTTTTTGGTCCTCAATTTGCTGGGTAAATTTTGGCTCAAATTAATCATCGAAGAGATAACAAATACAGAGTCCTTCCCTACCCTTCCTTTTCTTCTGCCACCCTACTCCATGTGCTTTCTGCATTTTTACAGCTTCAGCCGTGGAATGGAAAACTCAAGAATTTACCCACGGGAATCTGCTTGGCATTTGGCTTTTTCTCACCTGCGGGCAGTGGCCACTGGGACTGCAGGATAGAAAAGACACAAACCCACTTGAACAGTAAAGCGCATGGCCCACGAACACTCCTCTCTCTTGTGATCCATTTGACTTTAATTCCCAAAGCGATACGTTTCCCCGCCTTGCCCAGCTAACCGTGCTGCTTTCCGCGAACGGGCTCCTTGCGGCCCCGTGTTCCTCCGTGCCTTCTCTCGGGCCCTGCCATCGCGGATCCCTCCCGTTGCCCCGCCTGACCGCGTTGTCCCACACCCCGGCGCCTGAGAGAGCAGGCACAGCTTCACCCCAGGGAGCAGAGAAGGCTGCAGGGAAGGGGTATGCAGGCAGCTCAGATTCACGTGCTCCACTCGGTACAGCTATGATAGCTGTACGTGTGTATATATATATATATAAAAAATCAATATATATTGATATATGCAGCTATAATATCAAAGGGATATTAGGGAGTTAGCCCAGCAGGGTCCTCATTCATGCAGACAGCTCTGGAGATCTAGGCTTTCATTTAAAACAGTGGTGCTTTACTTGGAAAAAACTAGGCATGGATGGCCTCAGCCTCTGTCGTCTGTTGCAGGGGCTGCAGGCTGGTGCGGTTTGGGGTGTAGCCTGATACAATCCGTTAGCCAGATTCCTGTGACTGGCTGATGCTGGGTTTTCAGCCCTTTTGTCTAGCCCACCCCTACATTGCTTCTCAGTTTAAAGTGTTGTGCAGCAGTCTAAGCTACAATGGGGAGGGATCTCCTCTCCAAAAAATGCAGCTGGCTTAATGAGTAGTTCAGCTAATGCTGGTTTGGGACTGGTTCAGGTTCTAAGGTCAGCCATGGTCCAGGGAGTTACAGCTGTCCTTCACAAATTGGCTTCCAGACCCTCATCATCAGATCTGAAGCATGTCCACAAAAATTAACTAAGCCTGGCACAACCCATGGTCTTCAACTGCATTTAAGGTTGATTTAGTGGAACTTCCTAAAAATCAATGTGGGGAATGGATTTGGTGTATGGATGAGACCAAAATGCTCCTTTTGCACTGCTGACACCTAAGCCACCATCTTCTGACGTGGCTCAGCAAAGCAAGGGTGCCAGCTTGCTGTGGAGAGGACGTGGTGCTTCCTCAGCGCTTCACGCTGGATGGACCCCTGGCTGCGACTGTAGGGCTCTTCTGCGCTTAGCAAAGCGTCAGAGCAGCTGTGGTGGGGTGTTTTAGAGGTTTGTTTCTTGAATGGAAAGCAACAATGATCCCCTACAACTCTTCTGTGAATGCAACCAGTAATTAGATGACAAAGATCTCTATTAAGACCTGTGCATTTAAGTGTATGCAGAACAGATGTGTAACGTGCATATTTTAGGTACATAAGCATATGTACATATCTGTGTACACACACACACATGTATAAATCAGGAGAGAGCTGTTAAGTGAGTGTATTCCCTTCAGAACTCATGCTGGCCACGATCTTTAGTTCTGACCAGAGATTATAAAGAAAATGTGACTCACCAGTGGGTTATTTGGAAATTGTAGCATTAGGATCCTCTGGCATTGCAGAGCTTTGTTGTGAAGCTTAGGCCTTAAAAATAAAAAGCTGGTGGTTTTTCTGTACTTCACCGGTATCGCGTCTCTAATACGGTGAGGTGCTACACAAGTCTGTGTTTGTGGAGTACATGGTTCCTCCTGCACAACGTAATTCTGATCTGCCATGTGTGTCCTGGTGTTGGGGTGACTTAGCAAAATACAGTGTACTGTGAATATGTGGTTAGGTGCTGGGGCAAAATTCAGAGCCGATGTCTCGGTGCAGACGCCAGCTCTAAATCTGAGCCTACGAGATTTGGGTATTTTCTTCAAGTTTTTATTTTACTTGTCAGTCAATAGCTGGCAAGATTGTAACTGTACTGATACGAGGAAGAATGGTCAGAGGATGTAAAGCGCAGGAGGTCTGGATGATATTCCCAGTTTTGCCATTAAACTGGCCAGCGACTGTTGCTGCTGTGACAGATTGAACCGAGTGGAAGTGAAAGGATCACCTGAAGAACCAACATGGTGTATTGTGGTCCAGGCAACTGCACTCGAATGTCGTGTGTCTGTATGTGTGTCTGCCCTTGTGGGACGGGACTGGCTGGCGGTTAGAGCCAGCGACCTGGGCCCCTGGCCGCAGGCGATGCTCTGACTCTGCCGCGCTTGTCACACCCTTCATGGCTTATATGAAGCTCAGCACTCAACAGTTAAAGTCATCAAAGGGAGAGTGCTCTGGGAGGACAGGGTGTAAAATCACAAGCCTCAGCGCTTGCAGTTCGTTGCATTGGGTGCTGTTCTAAGTGTTGGGCTTCGTCATTTCTTTATTAGCAGTACCAAAGACGATCGAGACGGCAGAACATACCCGATGTAATCATTATTATTAAAAGCAGTGGCACAGAAACAAAGAGACCTTTCAGGCAGTAATTGCTTTCATAAGCCATTCCTGGGGACTGAACTCTGAGACCTCTCCAACTCGATCTAAAAGGGGTAGCCCCTGCAGTCACAGCAGAAACGTGTGTCCAACATGCTGTGTGGTACCTGTTACAGCAGCAGGTTTGTGAAATCTTCCTCTGTAGCAGCTGTTTAGTCCAAAACCCAGCAGAGATGGCCGGACACTGTGTGTGTGCAGCCCCACTGAGCCAGCGCATTCAGCCTGGCACGGGGGGAGATGTTCTGGCCTTTGGCTGAGGCTGGAGAAGAGTGGGTGCAGCCTCTCCTCTGCCAAAGGTTTCCATGCAGTCAGGGCAGAGGTAGCAATACTGGCCAGCTTGCGAGGAAAGGTTATTTGGCTGTCAGGGAATCTGCTTCCTGTCCTCTCTGTCAGAAGCTCCAAGGAAGAAGCTCCAAGGCATCAGTACCCAGGTTTGTCGCTCTCTGGTCAAGGCTTGCCAGGGGCCGCAGGAGCAAGGTCCAGGGAAGGGTCATTCGTATGTTCTTGAAATAGCAAGAGTTATAGGTAACCTCACAGGAGGGTAAGCTCGGCCCGGGGAGGGCACAGATGCAGCTGTGTAGTTCTTAAAACACAGGATTTTTGTACCCGTGCATTACTGCAGCGTTACTTGTAACTGTTAGCTCCTCCCTCTCTGGACCGCGGCCACCAGCACATTTTCGGGTAGTAAATAGCATTCTAAAATTGGCAGTTCACTAGAATTGGACAAAGTTATGTCACCTGCCCTATAAGCATTGGCTCCGAAGTAAGTTCTTAGAGGAAAACTGAAAAATAGGGCAGTACTGTTTTGGAAACACACTGTGAAAATCAAGAGTCACAGCTAGAGCCCAGCACAAACGGCAAGTGAGAGTTACGAAACACTGTTTTATACGGACAGCAGGGTAAAGATACAAAATGCAGTTTTATACTTAATGGAGGATTTGCATGAGTTCTGGCCAAAGGCAGGTTAGTTTAACGTCTTGTTCCTAAAAGTAATTGTGCAGAAACTGCGGGTGCTAAATTCCCCTGAGTTTTCTGCTGCGACTCCGATGGATGCATAGAAAAGTGGCGGCAAAGGGAGGTGCCTTTCGGAAACTGCTTTCATTCTTGTTTCCATTCTGGAGCACGTGCAGATGCTTTAAAACCCCACTCACACTGTGAATTCATTGCTGTGTGTTATCGTCTACCTGTGGACGATAAAAATCTTGAAAATCATCTCTGAAAATGTGGGGGTAAAATTAAGGGCAGACACAAAAAGCGTGGAAAGAAAGTGTAAAGTTCACCATGCTGGAGGTAGAAATATAAATGGGTAAAACAGCATCTGTGTTTTAAACTAGTTCTTTCAACTTGTTTCTACGGCGGTCAGAAAAACACACAATAATCCCTTGCCTACGGTATAATGTTAATTAATCTTCTATGTGACCAGACCTCGTCATGTACAATGAGAACACAACTTTCTTTAATCCAGATGGTTTACAATTTAAAAAAAAAAATGTGTGCACAGGAAAACGTAAGCCAGAAATACTGCTTTTACTCCTTTTTTTTTCCCCCTGACATACATGCTGACTAAATTATGTGGAAAAGCCGCTTTCTTTCCACTATTTCACCCTTGAGATCTACTATTTTCCTAGTCTTGTCGGTGTTGTTGTTCCATGCTTTTTGCCAGCAATCCCGGTCTGTATTCTTTGTGTTCCTTTTGGAACAGTGAATCCTTTCGTAAAAAGATTATTCCTTGATGCCCTGAAGCGGGAAAGATAAACAAAAGTCTTCAGACACATTGAAACCTGTGAAAATATTTGTAGAATGGCAATGATTGCCAGGAGGTGGGAAACAACAGCTAATTAAATAATACTCCTTTGCATATCCGTAGCACCTCTCCTCTGGCAAAATGAGAGGTCTGTGTAATGATGTAATACCTGCAGCTTTACAGCATCTTGGGTTGCTTCGTGGGTTTTTGCCCTTTTGCGTCCGTGGTGAAACTGAGCCCCAAAGCGTGTCTTCTGCGTGGGTGGGACGTTAGTGCCTGTGGCTTAACTCCGTGGGGAATGCCGGGGGTTTGGGCGCACGCCGTCTCACGCGAAGTGCCCGCAAGTGTGGGCATGGAGTCAGTTCTTGGAAACTTGGGGCTGAATGGCTTTCCAGCGTCACATGCTGGGTTTGTTGCAGGGCCAGGAACACAGCCTGGATCTGCTGGCTCCCTACCCACTGCCTGAGCGGCAGGGCCCGTCCTCAGCTCCGCTTCAAGGGATCCTAGAGAGCACTGGCACTTTAGCAAGTCAGCTGGCAACTTCGCTGTGTTTTGTTTAGAATCGTTCACATTCTTCCATCTAATTCCCACACTGAAAATTTCCAGCTTCCTATTTTCCCCGAGCTGTCCCAGCAAGACCTATTGAATATGCAGATGTGATGGCGCACACTCGCACAGGTGCTTTTCCTGAAGCCACCCCTCAAAGTTAGTTCTGGATGTTTGTTTTACTCCGGTTCCTTTAATCCCCAAAGTGACATTAAACAGATTTTTTTGTTTAACCTTTGTATGAAACTCTCTCTCTCCCTGTATTTGTAAGGATATGCGGTTTTAGCTACATTTCGTTACATTCCCTTGTGCATGGAGGAGACACTGTGTAAATGAAAATGTGTTATAATTACTACACACCATGCACAAACGTCTTCTCAGACATCTCCCATACACGCCTGCTCTAGAACAAATACCTGAACGTGCATGGCACTAGATTTTCAAACCCATCCATGTAATAAAAGTTTTCACTCTACGAGTGTTTGGCGATATGAGGGCTGTTCGCTCGAAGTCTTGGAAGCGCACCTCAAAGGCAAATGAAATTGTGACCGAGAGCAGGAATAGGAGCTAGGAGGCTGCTAACCCCTTTCCTATTGATGATGCTCGCAGTACAAAACCAGCACTGGGCTTGACCGAAGAATTGCACGCTGCCAGCATGAGTGAAGTAAGGACAATGAGAAAGCTGGCTTCTGCTTCAAGGGAGGAAGTTGTTTTGCTGGAACAGCATAAGTTCTTAATGGGACATTTTGCTTTCCCTGCAATATAGAGACTCAGGCAATCCCTTCTGCCCTCCTGCACCCTGCCCACTGCAGGGATAGGTGCGTATATCCTCATCCACCAGCTTTCTGTGATCCACACCTACGAATGTGCATAGGAGCATAACCCTTCCAGGCAACGCAGCGTGCTTTCCTCTCTGCCAGACGAGCAATCCTTACCTTCTCTACAGATACGCTATTTTTTGCAGGACAAACAGAGTTTTCACTGCAAGAACGTTGTATTTGTCAAAAAAAGCCAAGATTTTATTCCAGATGTACGGCTGTTCCACATTACAGAAATTCCCTAATCCTGTCTAGTCAACATATTCAATAATATATTGCCAGAGAGAATAAATATGTTCAAGATAATGGGGGAAAAAAAATCTCTGGTACTGTAAATGTCCTTTTGAATGACAGCACAAAATAGATCATTTTAATTTCCTCTATTTGAGTAGTAATTGGAAGAACCTAACCCACGGGTACATGTTTTCCCTTTAGCTTCAAGGGAAGAATAAACACATTTCTTCCTTGAAGTGAAGCTGTCTCCTGTAGACTGTTCTCTTGCGTTTGCTAAGTTCTGCCTGAAGTATTATCGTGAACACAGAGTTAATAATAACTGTATTTACATGGTTTCACTGAAGGGTCTTTAAATGCATTCGAGCCTGTAACATAGCACAGCATCCACAGGCAAGATCACACCACCAGTCCCGAGATAAATTGACCTCTCCTTGGCAGACTAGGAACCTGAATTTCAGAGCTGCAGTTAGTTACAACCCAGACGAGACGGCTAGGCAAATCCGCAGCGGTGCTGGGAATACAAGGTGCTGACCTGAGCCCTTGCTGTAGTCACCAGACACGGGGTCAGATCCCCACCTTGCCTAGATCAGCAGAGCTCCAGACGAAGTCACTGCGGTGAGGACTGTTCGTGCCAAATTGTCGGCTTCGTACGTGCTCCTCGCTGGAAATGCCGGTGCAGTGCAGTTTAAGTGCCACGCATTATGTAGCTGCTATTAGCATAAAGGTGTGATGCAGCCTTGGTGTGAGCGGGGACGGGAGACAGGCTGTCCCGGCAGGGGACCTGGCCTGACGTCCGCCCTGTGCTGTGGGTAACGTTGGGCCACACGAGAGGATTTTAGCTTTCACCTTCCAAGCTCTGGCCAATTCTGAGGACTCTCAATAGGGAAGACCCCCCTCCCTCTGACAGATTGGCGCATAATTGTATCCATACCTGGATTTTCTTCAGGAATGGGGACCATGCAGTCGTTACTAGTTTCCTTCTGGGACCTGGTGGCAATCTCACGCCGTCCGACGTTGTAGGTGTATGATCATTCAAGGGATGACATCAACCCACATTGCATCAAAAGAAGCAGCCCTGCCCTCCCTCAGCTCTTGATAGCAAACTGGATTGAAAAACTGGTTGGCATTAGAATTAAAAATATCCGAGTGCCTTTCTCAAGTTTGCAGGATCGTAACACTCCGAGTCGGGTGCCCTTGCCCAGCCCAGCTGCACCTGCTGCAGGAACGGTGACTTTTAAACCAGTATTTGAAGAGCTGCAAAATGTGGGTGCTACCACTTGGGTTCGCAGAACAGCTTAGGGCCAAATTCTCCGGTGTCCATCACTCATGGGCTTGTACACGACTTTCTGAGTAGATGAGGTGTTAGATAAGCACCTACATTTTCCAGATAATTTAACCCCTTGGAGTTTTGCTGCTGGTGGTTACAACATTTTCCATGTTAAAAGCAGGAAAGGGAAAGCTCAGTTTTCCGCAGTTGGCTCTGCAATCTGATTCTTTGTTTTGAAGCCTAGGTGTGGGCTGAGCTCGTTGGAGGATAAAGTCCCCGCCGGTGGAGTGCAGGATGTGCTCAGAAACCCTCGTGATGGGTGGAAAGCTGGTCTGGTGGTAACTTGCACTGGCTGTGTTGATGTAAAGCAAGTTTTAGCTTTTGTTAGCCCTGGTGGGCCAGCAGAGCTGTGGGAGGAGAAGATGGGTGCTGTTCTAGTGTCTGTACCACCAGCAAAAATGTCACATTGCAGTTCACGTTGAGGAGAGAAGCAGGGAAAAAAGCTTAGCTTTTCTTGGAGAGCTTTTGGATAGCTTTGGCAGTTAAAATATCTATATAATATGGTTTGAAAACTGAGTCAAATTCCAAGTCATAGAAAAGGAATACATTTGAGTAAAGTGCACTAGCAATTTTAGTTACTTTTCCAGTTCTTTTTTCTTTCTGCTCAGGGAAGGATTTACAAAGCAGCAAATACTAGTTGCTACACTGGAAACCTCATCTGTTCCAAAGCAGGTAGTCTTACACAGAGGCATCTCTCAAATTAATGCTTTGTTACTAATTTTTTAAGACTTAGATTTAATTTTTTTTTTCACTACCATGTTCTTCACTTCAGGCCTTGCCCTGGTAACACAGGAGCTTTGGCAGCAATACAGGTTTAAGTAGTTCCTGTCCAAGAAGCTGCTGTTCACCCTTTGTGCCGTTGTGCCCTCAGCCTGTGGCAGCGAGCTGTGAAGTTGGTCAGGGAACAGATCCACAATCAAAAAACCACCCCGGAGCACAACTTTTCTTGCAGTGCGGGTGCAGCTCCGTGCGAATTTAACTCAGGCAAAGGTGGTGCTGCCCGGGTCCAGCCCCCTCCGGCCACGCGCTCCTGTCCCGCTCCACCGCCTTTCCGATTCCCACATCAGCCAGTCCAAGCTGTTAATGAAGTAGAACCCAGTCTTTTCTTTTTGGAAGTTTGATTTTGAATCTTTTTTTAACTCCTTGTATCATCTTTTTAACTGCTTATATCATCCAGGGGTTACACCTTGGAAGAGCGGCGTCCTGCGGCACAGGGCTGGGATGAGCCCGCGGGGTGGGAGCGAGAGGTCTTTATTGCCCTGGTGATGCTGCCCGCAGAACCATATTGTCAGGCGCCGGTCTCAGTTTTGGCATCCTGAGCTTTAAACAAAAAGCTGGCACGTGAACAAATGGGCGTGAGCTGACCACGAATAAATTTAGACTGGAAATTAGAGAAAGAGTCGCAGCTTTTTGCGTGGTGAGATGCCAGACAGAATAGGGACCTCAAATAAACCATGGCTTTCAAGACGCTCACGGAGTTTATGTATGGGGTCATATGATGTGTCAGTGGAAAGCAGCACAACCCCTTGTTCCTAATATTAGACGTTATCTACTTGAAAAGAAAAAAAAATGCAGTGATTTAACTGAACAGTCTAGTGAAATCAGTACAGATCTTAATTTTGAAGGCTTTGATTTTGGTTTAAAGGGTTACTAACCAACACAACACTGATATACTGATACAACTCTTCCAGATTAGGTTTGCATCAATGCTAATTCTGCTGAGAATTTGTATCTGGAAACTCTGTATTTAAGCAGGTAATAACGTTAACAATAGCATTTTACAAACAAGATCTTAAATAGGATACTTCATTTTCTGCAGTCAGAATTGCAGATGTGTGATCGGTGCTAGCATAAAGGTGAGATATAAAACGATCTCCTTCTTCGTACACGTGTATATGCAGCCTATTCCCAAGGTGGTTTGAACAGGTTCCGCTTAAATCTGTTGCATCCAGAATTAACAGGAAATTCCTGCACTGAAATGTGACAGTGTAGAAGGTAATTTCTGAATTTGGTTAAATCAGTGTAATCTTCTGACATATATATGGCTTTATTTATAGTGTTTCAGCCTTTTCTCTATATATATTTTTAATACTACAAGGTAATAAGCATGCTTGGAAAATGTTTTGTCTTTAGTTTGGAAGCTGTTTCTGATAACCATGCAGATGATATGGTTGACGCCCTGGGGCATTATTCCCAAAATGTTTTGTTATTACTTGCGCTTTGAGTGCACTGTGTTTGAGCAGGAACAATGTTTAATTGATGGCAGAAGTATTTGGTGGTCGAAAGAATGGAAAAAGCAAGCGGATTTTAATTTTGATCCTGATTCAGCAAAAATGAGTAGGCGTATGCTTACTTTCAAGCAGCTGGTTTAATGCTTTGCTGAATGGAGGTAAATCTGCACCACAGATGTACTGCTCTGAGCCTGTTCCTCAGCCCTTCCTGCACCTCTCTTTCCCCTACTGTAAGGTAAGGGAAAAATAGTGGCTGTTGTGGGGTCTAATGTATGGTGTGGATGTGCTTGCTTTGCAATTCTAGAGTCAAGGAAGAGCGGATTATTAATATTATTTCCATTAGACTGGACTTTAAAAGAACATCTTTGAAGTGTCTAACAGGAAGGAGAGGAATTAAATTCAATTTGAATTTATTCCATGGCTTACTATTTCCTTTGGAAATGTCTATATCAAGCTTTGCTGGCAGTGATTTAACTGACAGGAGGCTATTGATCCGAGTCAGTTTGACACCTGTCCCTGTGACCTACACCAAGGTGTTGAACGTCCAAGACAAAGCAGTACCTGCGCATCTCCTTCTTTCCCCTGGTCATTCACTCCTGGAGAGCTAAGAACAACTGCAGCAGCAGCTTAACTGTATTTTAAATATTTCACTATCTTTGCCAGCTAATGTGATTATTACAGAGTATGGAACAAACTAAAAGGAATGTATCCTCAGAGCAAAAATGAGGTCCAGGCCTGTGAGATGCAGAGACATACATTTTCTCGGTTTGGGATGAGTCCGTTGGGCCTGGGGGAGCTAGGCACCCCTTTGGGGAGGGTGGAGGGTGCTCCGTGCTCTGCAAGATCAGAGTAAGGAAGAGAACACTTAAAGTCATCCAGCTGTTTCCGTCCCTTGGCCTGTTCTGGAGTCTCCGCAGAGAAGTTGCTTTGACTTGGATCGCCTTTCACTGCCTCCTTGCTCACACTGCCAGAGAACTTTGTCCTGTTATCCTTCTTGATCTTCAAGGAGGGCTGACATATGTGCTCATAACCACCATAATCTCAGTCCAGAGTTCTCATGCAAATCCTGCAGCCAGCATCAGCTCTCTAACAGGACGAGGGCTGCCCTCCTATCACTGCTTGAGGGGTCCGTGCCACAGGCAGCTCCAGCAGGTAACAAACCAGGGCTGGCCCCTGGAAAACAAATAAAAGAGGGATGTGCTTTCTTCTTTTCACCTTCTTCATGTCTTATTCCTCTCGAGGATGGATAATTTTCCATGTAAACTTAATACTTGGGGAAGGTGTTTGCTAGATAGCCTGAAGGGTTGGAGAATGTCATTCCTAGAAACCTGCGACGTTGGGGAGCAGCAGCGTGGGCTTCTTAACCCTGCCCGGGCTTGTCTTTCAACCTGACCTCCCGTGGCTCTTTCAAGGGGGTCTGGGGAACGATTTCTGAAGGGGGAGACTTCGAGGGGGTCTGGGGAACAATTTCTGCAGAAGAAACTCTTACTGCAAATTAAGGAGACGGGGTGCCTGTTTGCAAGTAAGCTGTGACATCCTGGGCATGCTAAACAAGCCATGGAGCGGTCATCAGAGGATAGTGCTTGGTACTTTGTTCAAATATATGCATTTAGTGATTTGTTTGATTATGACTACGCCTAGTGGAGCTGGTCTAATTTCTTACAGGGCTTGTCCACGTAAATAGAGCATGCTAAGACGATTTCAGTTGTTGATTAAGGACAATTTGCTACAGCCCCAGAACCCCTGGTATTCTAATAGTTGTGGGAACAAGAAGTGCAGAATCTGGGCCAGACACGTCCTGGTTCAGGTCTCTGGCTCTCGACTGATGTCGCCAACATGCAGAGTTCTCGTGGAAAAGGGAACCGGATGGCCTCGACCTGTCCCTGGGGATATCAGAAATATGGAAGGTTTCCAGGCAGCCATATACCTGCAGTGATGGTTCTATGTTGCTTCCTTCTTGATTTCGAAAAGTCAAAATCGATTTTGTTTCAGCACCCGCAGCTTCTGCAGGTGCTCCACAGGTTGCTGCTGAGTCTCTTGCGCTTTTCTTTGGGACGTCTGGTCTCAGTGGACCAGGTTGGCTCAACACTGGGATTTAATCTGCTGTAAGAGTACGACTACCATTGAATCACCTGGAGAGGGAGGAGAGTCACGTCCAGGTTTATCCTTGGAGTTTGCTCCTTTTTTTTGTAGCGGGTGAGATGGTCTTGCTCCAGGTGAGCTCGTTGCCCGTCATGTGGAATATTGTGGCATAAATGGCAATGTTCATAAGGATTTACATAGATTCTGTATCTTTTGCTCATGAGGAGCCATTTTATTCATAGAATCACTATCCTTTTTACCTATTCTTGTTTTAAATGGTGCAGAAAACATTTAGTGTCTGGCCTCTTTTGTTGTCTAATACTTCTGCTTTACTTGCAGCCTTCCTTCATTCTTGCTCTCCTTGGTGAGGCACTTCAGGGACAGCTGTCACTGGGTCTGCTGAGACTGGCAGGTATATCTTGGCATTTGCTGCTCTACGTGCCCTGGTGACAGTGAGACGGGATGTCAGTGGCCAGGGGAGTCATGGAAAAACGAAAGAGCAAGGTAGTGGTGAAAGGAAATCTGGATCTGTCAGCAGGGGTGACAGGTGATGAGATGCAGAAAAAGGTAGCGCATGAGCACATCAGGAGATAAAACTAATGTACAAGTACCAGAAGAAACAAGCAGGACACAGGCAGGAATAATCTGCCCTCCCAGCGGAGACGGACAGTGCATAATGAGGCAAGGCAATGTCAAGACAAAAGAGGCGGACACAAAGGGCTGATGTGCTGGGGTACTTCCAGAAGGTTTTATCACACCTTCTGTAACACCCCGGCTGGATCTGGACCTACGGAGGTCACTCCAGTTGCTGTTTAAGTAATAATCCCAACACAAATAGAATCACACATTTAGATCTGGGAAGGCTGACGCCAGTACAGCAGCGTGGTGGTACGGTGCGGAGCGAGGGGCAGGGCGGCAGCAGCGAAGCAGCACGGCACCAGACGAGTGGGGGTGGTGGGATAAAAGATGATTTAGGTGTCTGGGTGAGGGCTGCAGTTTAGCTTCGAGGGACTTTTTTTTTTTTTTTGTCTTTTATCCTACGCTTGCTTTAAAACTGGTTCAGCTGAACGGGCAGGTGTGTGACTTTAAAAGATTGGTGAGAACTCTAGTTAAAACCCAGGCTGGCTGCCAGAAGCAGATGTATAGCAGGACGTTGCTGTACATCTCTTGCTGCCGTCGACGAGCAGGTCCATGGCACAGGACCAGAGGGCAGGGATTCCTTTTCGAGCAGCTCACGTAAACCCTCTTTCCCAGGTAATGCATCTCTACTGGCTCCTTAAGTGGAGGAGGCTCTACTTCAGTGAATATTTTTCCCATCTGTGAGTGTCTTACGGCAGAGAGAGCAATAGTTGTTTCTGGATGCACTGGACATTGTGGGGCATTAAAAACAAGCGTTGAGACACAGTGAAGTTGCAAAAACAAACAGGAACTGAAAGAGGCTGTTGACCAAGAATGTTTACCAGTTCTCCCCAGTCCAGGAGAACCTGGACAAGATGCAGGAAAGAGGATCATTGAATTTATGTGGAAAGAGACATGTGCTTTCAGCAGTCCTTGTAGCACTTGATAAAGATCTGTGTCACACTTGGGGACATCCCAATTTTTTGGAAAACAATAAGGGCAGGACAAGGAGTTTGCACAAGTAACTCCTTTTCTAATTCATCAGGGCTGTCTTCCAGCGAGGGTTCAACTTTTGTCACGGTCTGCCAAATCTTTTTAGATGATCTCATGGACATGACCTCCCCTTCTTTCTTGGAGTCTTGCAGCTTCCCTCCAGCAAACGCGGCAGGGACGGCATTGGGAAAGCGGTGATGGCTCTCCAGCTGCTCTGCCGTGACATTGGAAACTCAGTGTGTAAATTTGTGCTTCATGCACAGTTGTCACCTCTGAAAACCGAACAAAGGCAAACACAGGTACTAATTTTAGGCCGCGAGGCAACACAGTAGACAGTTGCCTAGGGCAGCAGACTGCTGAATGCAGCAGAATGCCAAGGCTTTATGAAGACGCAGGCTTGCTGCCTCTGCTTTTCCCTCTGAGAAGGGAGCAGCTAGACCTAAGAGGGGAGAATTAGACCTTTAATCTGAAGGTTGAGATTCGTGACCGGTTTTCAGCTCCCTGTTTTGCCCAGGTGATCCTCAGCAGTCTGGGTGAAAGCATCAGCACTCGAGGTGCTGCATGGGTCGACTGCCGCCGTTTGAGCGAGCCAGGCCCACACAAAGGGCTGGGATGGGCCCTTTTCCAGCAGAACCAAGAGCAACCCTCTGTTTCACAGTTTTTCTACTGCCCTTTCCTGTAGCAGGAGCGGCGTGAGTTGGTGTGAGTGGGCTGCTGCAGGGGAGGGATGGTTTGGGATGAAAGTGGGAGTCACTTGGGTGGTGGGGAGCGGCCAAGAGTGATGGCCAGGAGGGGTGGGCTGCCTGGGGTGAGGTTGGGCTCTCTTGGGTTTGAGACAGGGGTTACCAGGGAACGGAAGAGTGGCTGAGACCGGCTTTCTCCCGGGCCTCCCTTATACCCGTTAGCGCAGTAATCCCTTCATGTCACTCGTATGGAGCCAGCCCAAAGTCCTGCTCATTGCTAGGCTCCTTCCCCCACGCCATCCAAATCCCGATGGCCCTCCCAGCACCCCAGCTGGTCATTTGGGATTACCTGCTGGCACCTCCTTACCCCCTCTCTTACCTGGCACCTCTCCGGCTCCATTCATCCCAGCCCTCCAGCAGCCCCACTTCACCCCACCTCTCGTCCTCACAAAATTTCACTGACCTCTCCAACCCAGCCCTGCTTCGGCAATCCACCCTGCCAGAGCTGTCTGGGCTTAAAAAGTGACCCAAGCTTTTTATTTACAAAATCAAGAGCTCGCTTTCAAGATTTTGGTGGCAAGTAGAAACAGGCGCAAAAGGAAGCAGGATAGCGAGTATTCTTTGGACCACTGGCCAAGTACTTTGCAGCTTTCGGTCAGGAAGTTGCTAGCTGAGGCTAAATCCCGCCAACAACGCCTCACCTGCGATTACCACTTTATCTGAAGTCATAAACACAGACAGTGAAGAAATTATTTCCAGGACCTTAAGAAGGACTCACTTGCATAATTCACGTCGTAACTCCACGGCGGTCGCTCTCGCTAGCAGCAGAATTTCGGTTGAATTCAGAGTTCCAGACTTTTCCCGCTGAAGCATCTCCTTTTTGCCGCCTTTGACAGGGCATTAGGTTGGCTGGATAAGTGACCTTATCCCATATGGCAATTTTTGTGTCCCGTGTTTCAAACCAAGGTCATTGCCTCACTGGTGCTTGTTGGCGATCGGGTTGCTACTAGCAGTATTCCCAACACTTTGCTGTTGTTAATCATCATCTGCCTTCGCATACTAATACTTAAAATGAGCTATTTAATTAATGCTGTGTGTTTCTGGACCAAGTTTCACGTGAGCGTCTCCCAGACTTTACCAGCACGTGAGCATCTCCCAGGCTTTACCAGCTGGAGAGGCTGTAGTTTCCGCCACGCCGCGGTGCCGGAGGTGGACCACCGCTGCAGCGCTGCGTGGTGCTACGTCCTTGTTGCCCCGAGGCATGCTGCGGCTGCGCAGGCACGCCCAGAGAGGCTCACACGAACACCGACGTTGACATCACCCGTGTTTGTGAAGGTGCCTCATCGGCTGGTGCTGTCTCACATTCCTGGCTGGGAGAGGCAGCGGGGTGGCTCGCCACGGTTTACTGCTTTCTCAGAATCCGCGAGGAGACGTGGTGAGGGCGAAGCTTGGAGATATACCTCTCCCCTCGTGTCATCTGTTTACACGGCGCATGCCTTGTGCGTCTGCGAGACAGCGAGGGCTTCCTCCCCCCCCCCCCCCAC
>Ga0181612_112942_pt1 | contig 15914 bp, 14 predicted proteins | sample HoacroProtozoa21_FD_119630 | JGI IMG/M metagenome (GOLD analysis project Ga0181612, IMG submission 119630) | Hoatzin crop microbial communities from Cojedes, Venezuel. Combined Assembly of Gp0051906, Gp0051904, Gp0051908
AGTTTTACGACAGCCATGCAGATCTCCATGTAAGATGTTAACCTTTACAAGAAGTAACTAAATAAGCATTGGAATGAATTCTGGGGTCAGTAAGAAAGTAAGATTAGGTAAAAAATTCAAGAAGAAAGTATGGAAAGCCTCAGGGAAAACATCTGTAGCAAAAAGAGTGAAATCCTGTCAGCCTTGACATGTTAACCTTGACAGGTTAAGACATGATGCATATTCTCTATGGATATGAATTACCTTCCATTAGGGCTTCCCAAACTGCTTAAATACTTACCTCTTCTGTACCTGTTAGAGACCCTCTGCGGCTGCCACCATGTAGCCTGAGACAGAACAGGTCAGGGTCTCTTTGAAGCACCTTCCTCTGTCTTTCCTGCGGTGCAACCAAGAACAATGATCTTACTGTGGATTGCTAGTATTTAGGAGAAATACGCTCTTAGTGGAAAGAGATACAGTGAAACTGTGAGAGCAGAGAGGGATCTTTCAAGTGCACAATTCCAACATGCCAGGAGTCTGCCATGCTAGACGCACTGTTCTAACACTGAGGGAATTTTGGTATGACTCCTCACTACCTCCCTTCCCGACTACAGTGAAAAACTGCTGATGTCTCCTTCTCTTCAGTTCTCCTCCAAGCTGAACCACTCACTAGGTCTTCGTGCTTCTCTATACCCTGAAGACTAGCAGAGTTACAGCAGTAAGTCATTACTTTTCCACAGTCACCTACCTGACCTCCAGTTTTTGTGCTCTTGGCTGTTCCAGTCTGGTTTGAGGGTCAGTTTATCTGGACATTTTCAGCTGGGCACAGTCTTTTCAAGCAGGATATACATGCTTAAAAGTAAAAAAAAAAACATTTGCCTAGCTATTAGGCATCATATGGTATGCTTACCAGCCTTAAGAAGTCTTTGCAGGCTGGAAGGGCTCATCCTCTGCAGCTGTCTGGAAGTGACCCTAGGTGTTGCTGAGCTGCTGGCCCCCACCAGCTCCATCGACACTGATAACAATGATGACTCCATTCAATGACCCTATGATTCCTGACTAACCCTTGACCAACCTCAGGTTTTTCCTTTCAGGTTTTACACCTTTCCTTGCTGTGTTTTCCTCCTGAATGCTTCAACAGCTAATAATCCTGTCTCCACAACCCTACTTCTATTTAGAATTTTACAATTTTACCTTTCTGACCTGTCTGCAGAAATTCTCCCAGCTCTATCTCAGCAGTACAAGGAAAGGTTATGTAGCAGGGCTGTATGAAAGCTGGGACTTGGAGCCCTGGACACAGACGCGGGATCCCTGGGTTCAGGTGGGTGCACAGGTTGTATAGTCCTCACTATTGTTTGCCAACTTCTGGACCCCATTTGCTTAATACACGTTCCTTGGAAAAGACTCTCTCCATATCTCCCAGAGCCAACATAAAAACCTCAGGCAGACTGGAACAGAGTGCAGCTCCTTGCCCATTACTAGCTCCTGCTCAGGGTCAATCATATGAGGTGCTGAAGTCCTAACAGATTTGGAATCTTTAGAAAAGGAAAAATGATTTCCTTCCAAGAACAAATGATATCTACTGCTAGTTCTGGGGCTGGGATCATGTCTTTTAAGGCCTGGACACTTAGCAAGGGAGCTTTGATGCAATATTCAAAGTTTTGGGGTTATTTTGCTCACAGCCCAGTGTACTAAGTGACCAAAGTGCATTGAACTAACATCACATAGGAAATATGGCAAGCTTTTAGCAATATGATATTTCACAGCTGGAGTTTAACACAGCTGCTTGATCCATCAGCTGTGCCAGAACATGTCACCAGCCAGATGCTGCCTTGTTTTGCAGGGCAGGTGGGACCCGGGTGGTCAGTATTCTCTCTGTCATGCCAGAGATTTATATAGTCCAGGGGTCTTGGCATGTGTGACCGACTACGCACTGTCCTCAGTGGTCACTGGAGCTTCATTTTTTTATGCCTGACCAGGAGAGGGGAGGCTACATATTAATCACTGACTTAAGCATTATTTCAGGTACATATGATGGAGATTTACAATGTTTGTAGTAAAGCTGCATTTGCCAGGCTTGAGCACTGTGGTGAAAACATGGTTTGAAACAAAGGAAGCACCCAAGCACTTCACTCCTTTTATAACTAGTGAGGGAGTGAGCAAGCAATCACCGATCACTCTGGTTAATCTTTGCTCAAGAAACACTTAGTCAGCATGAGCCTTTTGACTACCAGCTGTGATAAAATCAGGCCACAGGATTTAGCATCACCAGTGCCTACAGGTTATGACATCAGGGAAGAGGGCTGACAGTTTATCAAATTTATCAAACATATTTATCAAATATTTTCTCTAAGGCATTCACATCTGCAAGAACCTAGCTTAGAACCTATGCTCTTAGAAATATCGAATCCTGTTGCACAGTGTTAGACATATCAGGAAAATGTTGGGCTGGAGCTTGGCACCCAAGGCTTTTCACCACAAAATATAATGTATTTTTTATTATAAGGCCTGCATAAAGGACATTTTCACCTGAGGAAAAATGTAAAAACAATTTAAACTGCTGAACAAATGCAACATACAATTTTCATTCTGTGTTTTGGAATGAAAAGAAGTGAATAATACATAATGCAAGGGTATTTCGTAGTGATCTGAGGCTTTACCATTATGTCTGCTTCAACAGACGAGGAGAATCCCAAAGATTTCTGGTAAGAGCCATCAAAGTTCCGTTTCTAGCTGTCTGTACTGGTAAGCTGAAATCACAACTACAGGAAGATACACAATAGATACGACATTGTGATACTAATAAAAGGATTAAGAAGTTACACAAGAAGTTACTTAAAGGAGTAATCAGTCCTGAAGTACAATGACAATAAAAGTACAACTAAATACTCCATGAACATATCCAGAGGGAGTACTGAAGAAAACCTGTTACCAGAAAATTAACAAAATGAAAGGCCAATGTTAATGCCATGATATCTAACTAGCTCAGATTTTTAGAATTTTTATACTGATTGGCAAAAATGAGCTACTACATTTCCCCAAGACAGCTACAGACACATTTAAGCAAGAATTTTTTCCTGTCAGATCTGCTTTTGCCAGACGTGCTATGTCTGACAGCAGTGTCTGACAATGGGCTTATACTTTGGAGGAGAGGAATTTAAGCAATTTAAAATTATATATGTGTATATATACATGATGGTGAGTCCATATTAATTCCCAATCCAGAAGAAAAATGTTAAAACAATGAACCAGTATCCAGGTGGTCAGTGTATCTGTCTTGGGTGATACAGAAAGTAAGGGATGCCAGCTACTGTGTCCTCATCATGTCTCCTGGGGTCTTCTTAGGTTAGTGATGACATTCTGGTTTCAGAAGTGTTTTTCTGTATTCTTTATGAAGAAAGTGTAATTCCTAGTCCTCCTCCATTAGTTATTAAGACTTACTCGGTGTCCATTGACTGCCGGGTGTCCTGAGAATCTGTACATGGATGCACTGAGATCCTGAAGACCTGCTATTATAGGTATCATCAACATATGCCATTTTGTTCTGTCTAGTGCTTCTGCATTTCCATTCACCCTGCACTCATATCAGTCTTCACGGTTTGTTATAATTCTTTGCACAGATAATACAATCACAAAATTACATCAATGAATCATGTGCTGACAGCTCCTGACACTTTGCTAAACAAAACCAAAACACCTGCACTGTTAGAAAACAATGTCAGAGTCACTGAAGAACTGCGGGTTGAGGAGACAAACTTGGTTTAAAAAAAGGCCTGTCAGTATTCTAGGAGTTGCCATCGCTTCTTGGAAATGACACTGTTCACCTCTGTAATGAGAAACCACAGTCATCAATGACTGTTTCTTGGGAGGTTGACCCATGGCTTGTGAAAGAGTCATTCTCAGCAGACAAATATGAGAGGCAGACAAAGGTGTTTAGGAGACTGGGGAGGAGGGAGGACTGGGAGGACTGGGAAATGTGACTCAGAAGGCCACAGACCGGGACCAAGCACAGCCAGCTGGCGATGGCACAACCAGGTATCCGGACCGGTCGCCCCCAAAAGTAGCCCTGCTAAGGGTCCAGGGACTCCCATTCCTCGAAGAGCGGCACAAAGATTAAATGAACAAAAGTATTTATTTGGTTGTCTCTTAATGTATTTATAATGATGAAATATATTGCTGGTATTTTTAATATTAATTGTCAGCAGGCAAAGATGACACTAGTGGATAGCGCTTTTAAAGGCTGAGCTGCCCAGGCAGAAGGTCCGAGCGCAGCACAGCAGAGCCCTTTCAGCTCCCTCCTGATGACTGGAGCTGAACACGGGCTGAACGTGACCCCTGGCAGGATCCCCAGCACTGCACAGCCATGAGCAGAGGACGCTGTATGTTTCTTAGACAATGCCTAGCTCTGGGATGCTCTTGGTCATGCCTGGAAGCTGATTCCAAGACATCTAAGCCCTCTGCCACTAGTACCAGGTCACGCTGGGTCATAATTCCATGCTGACATAGCAGAGTCCCCAACCTCTCCTTGCTCCTTCACTGCATTGGGTGAGGGGAGGCCAGAGACCTGCTCTGTGAGATCATCAGAAGCCATGTAAGACTTGATGCACAGAAAAAGGCTTTGGGCTCGAGCTAAGCAGCTGACCTCTCCAGGGACGCCCACTCATTTCTGCCTGGAAGACCAACTTGTACTTCTTTCTGCATAAAAGGACACTTTGGCTTACTAAGAGAAAGCAGCAACCAGGATGCTCCAGTCTTATGTGGAAAATGCAAGTTCAAGTCCCTACTTTAAATCAGGACCAAGTAAAGATTTGAAGTTGAATTTTTTGGGTGCAGGATGCTACTCTATGCAGTACACTATTCCGTACACACACTGGCATTTACACACCTGGTTCCCGGGCTCTGGTGAAAGCTTCATCCAGCTGAAGAACACCTCGAGCACAGCCAAAGTCCGGGGCTATGATGACATGGTGGAGACTTCTCCAGCGGCATTGAGGATCCCATTTCTGGACCTGTCAGCTGAAGTCTCTCTTGAACGATTAATGGGCACTCTTTAACCACAGAGCAGTGTCAAGTCACAGATGGTTCTGTACATGGCTGGTGGCAAGATTACAGACACTTATGGATTAAAACGCAGCCAGGGAGTACCAATGGCAGTGGTATTATATGATGACTTGTATAGAACCTAAGTCTGCTTGGTGAATTTGACCTATTTTTGCCAAGATTATGTCTTCCAAGGTGTTATACTTTGAATTGTCTACTGCTGTTCCATCAATCAATTGATATCATAATTGATAAAGGCATGGGGCATTCAGTTACTCCTAATCTGATGTCACCACTGGAACACTGAAAACAACACTCAGAGCTCCGTTCAGTAATTCATAGAAAGAGTAGGCATAACATAGAAAAAAAAAAAAACATGCTATGCTCAATTTCCTTAGATGATCACAGGGAGAAACAAAGAACATTAATTCTCTCATTACTCATCATAAGGTCAACTGCACCTAAAGGCTAAGGAATATGCTTTTCTGTAACACTGAGATCTTCAGGGAAGTATGATTGCTGCATTTTATCAGCTTGGAAATGTCAATTGGAAGAAGTGAACCAAACAAGTCAATAAGGTTTATTCTACTTTCAGAATTATCCTAAACTTAGAGCAGATACTTAGAAAACTGTTAAAAATAAAAATAATAATAATAATAATAAATACCTTCCACTTCCAGGAATAAGTTATAGTTCTACTATCAGCTAAATGGGTGAAAAGACTTAGTACCGAACATGAACTCTAGATGCAGCCCAAAGCATTGATGTCTGTATTAGTCGTTCACTAGGGTTTGTAATGCTAACAGGTAGTAACACTTTTCCTACCTCAAACGGATATCAAGGGCTTATCATTCATCCTTCATGTACACAGCAGGACAATTGACACTCCACAGAGACATTATGAATAAAGCCAAACACCACAGGATGATTAAATAGTCCAGGTAACTTTCCTCATCTTCCTAAGAGCAGTTTTTACACGTTATAACTTTCTAGAAATACATTACTGTCACAATGACTTGCTGTCAAGATTTTTCATCCAAGCACAAAGAAAAAAGTGATCCCGTGCAAAATGAAGGACTACAGCATGAGGAACTTTCAGTAATAGCTGCTGACCTTTCACTATAGAAAACTGTCAGAGCAGCGAAACTAGGAACGAGGATTTCTCAGTGGCTGCTAAGGGGTTATGCAGCCTTTCATCTGTGCACTAATTCAAATCCTGCCTGGACCAGCATTCTTCTTTTGGCCATACTCAGCTGACAATTACCCTACTAAAGTTAAATGACTGCCTTCAGCTTGAGTTTGGGAAAAAATGTTAACTCTTAGCCTTCTTTTATGTTATCCAATATAATCCCAGTTCTGTGGGACTTCCCAAGACAGCCTCAGCACCATAGTACAAGGCATTGGTCCAGTGGGAATGAAAGTTACAGATCTGATCAGAAATTGTTGCTATACAGCAATAAATTTAGATGGCCTCCATCTGGCTTCACATCTTAAAACTTACCAAAAACCAAATGTCTGTTTTCTTTCCCATAGTGTGCAAAATACAACCGCTATCTGCAGCTTGCACTGTAATCTCTCTTTTTTTTTTTTTTTTGTAGGGGTTGGAAGGGACCTCTGTGGGTCATCTATTCCACCCCTCCTGCCGAAGCAGGGTCACCTACAGCAGGCTGTACACCTACACTTTCTGCCAGGCACCTAAATGTCAATAGCCCTTGACACAGCTTTCTCTTTAATTCAAAATCCAACCTTTTTGCTCCATACCTACTGTTAAAATACCAGTCCATGCTCCTGTCATCTCCCTCTTTGATCCGTCTAACCTTCTCCTTTATGGCCTCCCCATGACTTGCGTAAATCTTTTCTGATGCATCGAAAATAACAAAAAGGCATGAAATAGAAGGACAATGTTTGTAAGGAAAGCAATGTCTAAACCAATCTGCATATGCTATTGTGTTCCACGATACGCAGCCTAACGGATATACGCTTTCTAATCGCCTGCAATCATGGATAAATAAGAGGCTACATTACTACAGGCTGGTGAAGAGAAAGTGTGATAACTTATCTCTATTTGGACTGCAAGTCATAAAAGAGTTGGAATAAGTTTCGAACACCTCAGTGCTTGACAATTCCAGAAGGTGACAGATACTGGAAAAAGGAGTCCCTAGACACTAAAAATATGAGCAATTAGAACTACCTATTAAATATTTTCAAGATATTCTACAATGGGAACAGATAGACAATGTGTTTCTATTTTAGTCAAAAGCATCAGAATGCAGATGCTCAGAAAATATTGGTTTCAAACTTAGAAATCTCCTGTCACTGCTTCTTTAGAAGTTTATTCTCCACATCCTTGGAAGCATTACACATTAGAATCCCTTTTCAAATGGTCTTTAACATAGTTGCCTCTTCTACATGTTTCTGTGTAATTACAAAGTTTGTCTGAATGGTCATTGCTCTTTTGCATGCGGAGGTGTGCAAGAGCACGTAACACTGAGGCATAAAACCCAGCTTCTATACACTGAAAATCCAACCCTAATACTTAGAAAAGTCTTACCAGAAAGCAGGATGCCAGTTGCGGGAACTTCTTGGCTCCTCCATTTGCTGGGATATGTGTTTAGGGCTTTATCTGGCAGGGCCCTGAATGTGCTGCTCCTGACACCGTGAAGCAGTGATTAAGCGCTTCACGGGATGTCAGCCAAAATGTGCAGTCTGTCACACTGCTCAGACTGAGGGGGAAGTGAAACATCCTAAATACTTCAAGATTGTATGTGTTTATGCGTGTGTGTATACGTACATACACAGGTTGACACACACATAAACACACATTGGAGTGTGTGTGCATTTTATACTTCTATATTATCATGGGTATTGGGCATTTTATCTAAGAAGTGACAAAGTTTGAGCCTTGCTCTGTTCTGATACTGATGAGTTCAGAGACATAGATGAAACGGCTGCAGACCATATTTATAGACATTTCTGAAGAGAAGTAACACTTCCCCAAAGCATAAAATGTGTCATTTTCCCTACTCTTTCTCTGGAGGAAGGACCTATTCTCAAGAGTGACTACACAAAACAGCGAATAGCCCTCTAAGCAAAGCAGCCTCTATCCCATTTGAATTTGAGCATCAGTAGAATAAAATGTTTTGTGATTTAAGAGGCTACTGATAAATTTTGAAAACAGTGACATAAAGTATATATATCTATGTTGTACATATCTTTACAGCTACCATCACAGTCATCTTTGTATCTCAGCTGGAACATAAGGCCAGTCAGCATGGAAAAGGTTGAACCTTGTCGCTACAAAATACATTTCCTAAGACATTCATGGGCTCTGTGGTTTTGGCAGGAAATTCCATATATCTTGACAGAGACAGCACATTTTCACAAAAGAGTTTTCCTTTTCTGTTTCCACAGAAATCTGTGGAAGTTAACACTAGCTACAATAGGAACAGAAGTGGCAAGAATAACGAGGCACAGGATCCTTTCCTGACTTTGCTGTTGATTTTCCACAAGAATTTCAGGAATTTGCTTCATCTTTCCAGGTCTTGATTATTCCAGCTGTAGAATGGGGATGACTGTCCCCGCTGTCCTTCATAACATGCCATGAAATCCATGCATGAAAGCTAATATTTAAACATCACCCAAAACCCATTACATCTATATAAAAAATTTGATGGGTGAGTTTGGATTGAGTTCTCTAATATTAATCCAGCTATTATTATTATTTTATTATTTATATGTATATTATTACTGAACATACATATAATACACACATAAATATATACAGCTTCCATATTTCAAGTGTCTCAGATTTTTATCACCATGGTCACTGGAGCCATTAAGGTGAGATATATCTGTTTTAACCACATGTATTTACAACTATATTTCTCAATTTACACATGATGAGTGATATTTCTCACTGCATAGATTTTCAGACTGGTAACAGAAGCTAAATGCAGTTTCCTTTAAAAATTTGTGTAATCTGTGAAACACAAAGACATTAAGTAGTTATATTTTTCTGAATCACGGTGTCTTTTGTAACAACAGCTGTGTATTTAGTTCAACAGTGAAACTCAAACTGTTTTGCTAATGAAAAGGGAGCCAAATAACCAAGCGCTGGAATGAATTGCAGGCTATTGAAAGCGGACCGTTGGCTCATTAAATGTGCCCCTCATGAATGATGTCCCTTCCCTTTAAACTGTCACTGAAATAATCCAGATTTACTTTGTATTCTATGAAGTATTTTTAGGGCTTTCTGTGATCAAGATAAGATACAGGAAATACATTCCACAAATAAAATACAATTTGTTAGCTTGCAACAGCAAAACTTCAGCATTTACCAAACAAACGCATGTAGCTTTCAGGATAAGTGACTTTCAGTGCAGTTATTTATAGGATTTCCTGTGGGCTTACCACTACCATTGGACACTGCACACGCATCAGAAAATGTATGAAACTTTGGCAATACTGGGGAGAATGATTGCCCCTATTTTTCAGATACAGGTGGAATTGTGGCCTCATTGAAGGCAATAGGAAAATTCCAATACGTATCAAGAAGACAATATCCCAGATAGGGAATTCAAGCCCAGAAACACTAAACAAAGATATCCAAGATTAACTGAAACATTTTAACCCGTTCTCAATAGAGTTAGCTGCAACTACAACACTTCCTTTTTCTTTAAAGACTTCAGATTTATTCCTTCTCTGTCTTCAGAAACTCTCTCCCTGACTTTCATTCTATGTGGCTCAGATCTTTTTACTTTTTCCTGTTTTCCTCCTCCAGGCTTTAGTCATTTTCAATTCTTCGTATAAATTTAATTGTTTTTTGCCTCAAACATACTTCCATAAAAATCTATCTCGAGCTCTTGCTCGTCATGTGGCAGGACTGTTCACTCTTCACACATAACAGCTGAGCAGCCTGCTCCCTGCCCAGGAGATTGACATTGGACCCTGACAAAAGGCTTCTGAAAGATCCAAGTCAGTCCAAAAAGTTCCACTAGAGCATGTGCTGAGCTGATGAACAGAAATACTAAGCTGGCTTTTTAAGGCCCCATTACCAGGACCACATGAAAGCATGTTCTAATTAGTGCCCCAGAACCACACAGCATTTAATGAGAGTGTGATAACTTGAACAGCTGTCGAGGGGTGTACAAATTACTCCAAAATCCCTCTGCTCCTCAGATCAGTGTAAAATTTGGAGAGCATCGCAGTGCTGTAGGGCCATACCGTTTGCCAGCAGCACCCTGGGCTGCATTAGGAAAAGCATTGTCAGCAGGTCGAAGGAGGTGATCCTTCCCCTCTACTTGGCACTGGTGAGACATATCTGGAGTGCTGGGTCCAGTCCTTTGCTCCCCCACACAAGAGTGACATGGACATACTGGAACACATCCACCAAAGGGCCACGAAGGTGATTAAGGGTCTGGAGCATCTGGCACGTGAGAAGAGATTGAGAGAGCTGGGATGGATTAGTTTGGAGAAGAGAAGGCTCAGGCCAGTTGTTAGCAATATGTAAACATATCTGGTGGGGGGTTAAAGAAGGCAGAGCCAGGCTCTTATCAAAGACATCCAGTGACATCCAGTGACAGGACAAGAGGCAAAGGGTTGAAACTGAAATAAAGAAAACCCCATCTAAACATATGAATAAAGTTTTTTCTGTGAGGGTGATTGAACACTGATGCGGGTTCCCCAGAGAGGACGTGCAGCATCCATCCTTGGAGCTGTTCACAGCCTGGCTGGACGCAGCCCAGAGCAACCTGCTGTAGATGGCCCTGCCCTGAGTGGGTGGTGGGACTGGGAGATCTCCAGAGGCACCGTCCAGCCCCAGCGATCCTCTGGTTCTCCACCCCTAGGCAGTGGGTTCTGGTGTGTAGCACAGCTCCCACTTCTGAACTCTGCCCCTTCTTCTGCCAATCATACAACACCTTGAGCCTGATATTAACCTCTTAATTTCACGAATTATGTTCTAATTTCAGCAACCTTCCTTTTTGGGCACTTGAAAAAAGTATATTTTAGGCATGTAAATGTAAGAGACAATTTTTATAATACCAGTTTTCGTATTTACAACTAACACACTCAGATTTAGACGACTAGAACACCTTAAGTAGGCAAGCTTCATTTCTAGTAATTCCTAAACCTGGAAAAAACAAAAAAAGGCTATTGACGTGTTCCTATAGATAAACACGTATCAAAATATGGATTAGATCTAGATTTGAAACATGTGATTATACAAGCTTATTGTGTTTAAATAAATTTTTATTTTCATGAAACTTCTTATTACAACCATACGCACAGAAGTCAAGAAAACATCTGACAGCATAGCTTGGAAAAAAAAAAAGTACTATACAAAACAAAGTGTGGATGACAGCTGCTACTCCCCCTTTAAATCTCACTCTGTCATCCTTGTGTTGAATAGTATCTTCTTTTGCTTACCATTCAAGACTCACAAAGGTGGCATCACCAGGCCCTCTGAAGCTGAACCGCTTGTGCATTTTCCTTGCTAATACTCTACAATAATTGATTTTTCTCAAAAAGAACGAGACAAACAACACACAATATTCAACCTACCTATGGAAACACTGATGAATAATGTGAGAAATCTCAATAGCTTACATTAGCCCAAAGACTGAAATCAAGAAGACTGGGTTCAGACTTTGCTTCCTCAAAGCTGGAGGGAGTTTAGATGCACCATTCCAGTTGATATCTACTTTTACTATGCTTCTACAAAAACTCCAGGAGCCTGCTCCTCATAAGCCAGAGAAAGCATGACAGTGCTCACAATAATCACAGGGAATCCCCGGATTTGCCATTATTGATGGGCAGCTCTCGCATCCCCCTGCAGATCTCAGCAGGGAAGTCAAACAATGGGTGTTTAACTCTGGCTGGCATCCTCTGCAACCGCTCCTGCGATTCCGCTGCTCCCCCCTCCTGCCAGCACCAACTCCAGAGCTTTTTTCTGCAGGGCTGGCAGCTGCCTACATGCCTCTCTGCTCCAGCCAGCGCTGCACAGAGACATCTCTGAAGTGCTGGCAAGAGAACTCAAAGAGATTCCAGTGGGCAGAGGAGATCCCCCGCCAGGCTAAAGGAGAAGAGGACTGAGGGAAAAGGAATCACTGGGTGATTTAATCCTTTATTTTCATGTCTGTATAAGCGACAGCAGGAAGCACATGGTACCAAAGGAAAGAATTTTCCATCAAAAAGTGGGACAATTCTTTCTGTAAGCCTTTCTGTGCTCTCAGAAAGAAGTAACTTTTGCTCTTAGAGGAATCAAAAGGAGTCTGCCAGGGGTGACAAAAGAAAGGTGGAAGTTAACCTCCTGACATGGCAATAGGATAAGCCAGTATGAAGGAAGATTATACTGCAAAGACCTTCTAGGACTAAGAAGAAAATTGTCTCTGGTTCAGCAAAAGAGGAAATGTGACACCAGCGGATTAATGAAAGAACACAGTAAAAATGACAAACCAGAGAGAGGCCCCTTTGCAGCAGCACTTTGAATAAACAAAGCTGCAAGGGTCATAGTGAGAGACAAGAATAATTGTCAGGACATGACTATAGGTTATACGGTCAGAAGAGAGCTGTTAGGCTTAGGAGCTGCTATGCTACACGCAGTAAGACCTCAACACCATCCAGTGGGAATAAAAAGAGAGGGAAGACAAAGAAAAACATGAGTCACAGATGGTATTCAAAGCCATATCCGTTGATAAGGGCGGCCAGGAACAATGTCTAGAGAGTCAAGAGGAAGAAACACAGATGGAAGCCTAGAACGCTCTCAGGAGCAGAAAAGGAGGACTCAGCACTAAAGATTCAAGAAGCAGAAGTAAAGAATCAGGAAAGGAGGTGTTTTTTTAAAGGAAGTTGGGTTTTTTTAAGTGTTTACTGGATTTGGGAAGAGGAAGGAGAGTTTCAAAAGCAGTCCATCAGTCAAAGAGACAATGATCTAACACAGGCCTTCATGTCTGAGACGCTAACTGGAAATACCAACGTGAGGAGGTACCAACTACTGCAGAACATGTAGGATATAATTACAGCGGTTTTGGACAGCATGTCCGGAGAGGTTAGAGATGACAGGAATAAAACAAATGAAGTGCTAGTCACAGGAAGGGAATCCACCAGTGTTTTCAGGACAGGGAAGGTCTGTGACTACCTACATTTATCTGAGAGGAAACTTCAGGACTTTGAGAAATAGAAGGGAAAAAACAAGACAGGACAAAGTAGACACACATGATAGGAAGGGAGGGGATAATGAGAGAGGAAGGAAGAGAAAGGATGAAGTCAATATTTGTGTGACAGCAGGCTGAGAAGCCAATGTGGAAAATGTTAATGACAGAAGTAATTCATGCTGTATTTTAACTTTGTTTTTTCTGCAGAAGCAAACGAGGTGGTTGCGGTAGTCCGTTTTCTCAAAGAAAGAGAAGCACCCAGTGAAGTCCAAATACAGCAAGTCACTGTTTTTGTAGGAGAAAAACTGGATGCAGATCTGTGAGTGAAGAGATGAGGACACAGTGATAGACAGCTAAAATGTCAGATTAAGTACCACCAGGGAAAAGTGGCTCAAGGGTGAACATGTTGATGTAGAAGCGATAATCATTGCTCCGTGGCCAATGTCTTATCAGTAATCAGAGTTAGCATTTCTCATTACAGCAGTACAACCGAAGTCTAAAAATTGGTCAGAAAGCTTCTCAGATCAGTGTGGCCATGTAATAAACAAGCGGCTCTCACAAGGTGGTGAACCAGGGGGGGGGGGGGGGCGGGAAAGCATACCCCCTTCAGGGTGTAGCCTTTCTACACTGATTGTCTCGCAACTTTTTCCTCTCCAAGAAGCGCACTTTTCAGTTTCCAGTCTCATGTATACCTCCTTAGCCTTGTGCTCAAAATACAAAGCTTTAGCTTATCAGCTCTGGGAATTCTCGGTCTTTCCTCTGAATTTTAGTTACATAATAGCTTGAGCTAAGCAATCAAAGCGGGGATAGGTCAAAAGGAAGATTTGCCTGAGGTGATGCAGGAAGTTGATGGCAGAGCTCGAAGCTGAATACACATTTCTCTGCTATTCAGACAGCACAAAAACCGCTAGAGCCTCCTTCACTTTTTAGATATTGTTGGCTTTTTTCCAAGGCAGCACTGTTTCTGTAGCCAAAGCTACAAAATGCAATGGCATTGAAAGAGCTAATAAGCTAAAGAAATATCCCCAAATGGCACTGTTTTCTAGCTCTCAATGGTACGTCCATGATATCGCTAATAAATTATTTCTCTTACAATCAATATTTTCCACAACCCTACTGTACTTCTCCATGTCCTTTCACCTGCCTGTAGATTAGTCCAGTTGTTGAGGAGAGAGACAGTAAGATGAGTATGTTAAGTCCAGTCTTCCCCTTGGATTTTACATTCCTCACCTTCAAAATACTTAAGCCCAGAGATGTCATAGCTCTTTGGTACTGACATTTCTAGTCATCAAAGATGGACTCTAAAGTCATTGTTCAACGCCCTCACAGCTATTTGGTGGGACTAAATGACAACTGTTGAAAATTTCAGCTAGTAAGTGCTGGCAACAGCAAATACAGCACTGAAATTTACAGGGATGACTTTAACATTTCTTGACATTGCAGAACAGTGTAACATTTACCTGTCAACGGTGCAGGATGCCGTAAATAGGCCAAGCAGAGAACTGAGCAGGCCAGGACTCCAAGGCCCACTCTCTGAGGTGGCAGCAGTGATTAAGATGACATCTACCTCCTGCGCTTCAAATTGCCCCCTTTCAGATTCTGTAGCAGTTAAGGTTTATCTGTGATTCATTAAGGAATGGGCTAGGCATCGTAGCATTGCTCCCCTCCATGCCAGGGGAACTTTCTCAGAAATTTCAGGATTTTTCTCTGGTGACTTTATCGGGCACCAGCTTCTTGAGAAAATGCCTTCAGAACTGAACATGAAGCATCAAGTATTTCAGATCTGAATAACTGTGAAATAGGTGTTTCATGAATAAAAAAGGATGCTTATGAGTTATACTGATATTGGTATTATTCGTATAGGCACTGCTGTTTATAAAGAAGATGCTTTCTTGCTACTTGGTATAAAGAGGGAGCAAAAAGACTGTTCCTGTGCCTGGAAGTTTATTGTCTAAGACAATTGACAGCTGACGGATCCAGACAGACAAGGAAAAGAAGGTCATTAATTAAAGAATGAGGATCAGCACAACAGTAACATCCCACCTCTGACTTCTGAAGCTCCTATAAGCATGAAGAACGGCTGCTCAAGGGAAATTACAGTGAAGTGAAACTACATAAGGCAGCGGCAAAGCGATGTGTATGTTGAACGCTCCATCTGGGTTTCCACTGCTCTTTAAGCAGCTCATCAGAAACTGTTTCTATAAAGAGAAATGCTTACAAAAGTTGTTTTTTTACACAAGTGTAGAGAAACGTTGTGAGAACACAGGTTCTGACTCATGGATTAACGCTTGATGTAACAGGTTACAAATTCTGGGTTGGTTTTCACATTAGATTAGTACAATTTCTTCTGGTTATTTCTGCGAGCATTCCAAAGACACACGTACTTTGAACTCACAACAGTTGCTCACAGGTCTCTTATCCAGATTTAAGCACACACGTTTTTCCACTGAAAAAGAAAACTGAGCTCAGGCTAGGAACGAGCCAGTATCCCCCCTGCGGCATTTTTAACCTCGCTCTGCGTAACAACACGGCGTAGCGCAGTGTTGCTACAAGGAGCCTTGCCCAAAGCAGAAGACAAAAATGCAGACGTTTTTGGAAGCGACCTCAGGCCATCGCCTGGTAACACTTCTCCGCGTCCGAGCCCTTCGGTTTGGCCAGGCGCCATGCTGCTCCCCGCCCTGCCACGCTGCCTTCACCGCCCTCCCAGCGCGGGAGCTAGCGGTGTCGGCGCTGACCGTTACC
>Ga0181612_142290_pt1 | contig 15914 bp, 8 predicted proteins | sample HoacroProtozoa21_FD_119630 | JGI IMG/M metagenome (GOLD analysis project Ga0181612, IMG submission 119630) | Hoatzin crop microbial communities from Cojedes, Venezuel. Combined Assembly of Gp0051906, Gp0051904, Gp0051908
ACAATATTAATCCTTGAGAGAACCAAACCTTCTTTGTCTCCTCTTCACATGGGCTGGGAAAACGGATCAGGACCCCATAGACCAACGGCCCTTAGTGCTCCCACGATCATCTGGAAGCCCTGGGAACCCCACTGGGACTCTGCCTCCTGGTCCACCCTGCTGCCCTGAAACCAAATACCAGGTAGGGGCCACATTTCAGCTTCCTCGAGAAGACGCTGAAAAAGCCCCTACGGTCATGACCCAAGGCAGAAGTGAGAGCATTTGGCTTGAAACAACCCCCCCAAAGGCCACCAAAGAAGTCCTCACCCTGCTTTCCTCCTCCCTTCCCGTAGCCTGGGTGGAAGTGAGCCTGCGGGGCTCGGAGGGGTGCTGGGGAGATGTGAGTGACCCCCGGCAAGCTGGTGGATAGGTTTTAAGGAAGAGAAACTGGGGAATCAGGCAGCGGGCTGCCTGCTCCTCTCACCGCCCGGGTGCCTGTCTCCTCGCCCTCGTCCTCCTGCCCTGGCTCAGAGAAATGAAAACCCAACGGTGGGACAGCCTGGGTGAAACAACACAGACAAGCCGGCCGCCAAAACCAGTTTGCCTGATCCAAAGCACAGCTGGGCACTGCCTTGGTTGTGGGGGAGCTGCCACAGCTGGCTTCCTGAGGACAAAAATCACAAATTTCGGCCCTTACTGAGGTGTGCCCAAACCTGCTGCTACTTCTGTGCTTGCCTCGTACCTTCACACTACACCAATACAAGGAAAAATAAGTATAAGCTAGCCTCGGACTTTCTTGCTATTAGGCTGTTTAGGGTTTTTAAAGCTTACAGTTTCCTTGAGGCGAAAAATAGTTAATGTGTCAAAATATACCAGGCCTCCTGACTTGGAGCAGGACTTACTCAGTTCGCTTGCTAGCTGTTTCAAGGTTCGTTTGCCAATCAAACCTCTTCTAATAGAAATATAACAATAATTAATGGGTAAACATCTGTTTAGAATATGATGTCCTCCTTTATCCTAAAAAGCATCATCACAGGAACAGCTACCATTAACACTGATGGCTGTTAGCTGCAGTAAAAAGTCTCTCTTTTTACAGTATTTAAAAAGAATTGATGTTTGCATAACAAATTAAAGAAATTCATACTGGGAATGCACACATCTGCAGGATGTCCTCGAGGCACTAACCTTACCCAAGAACACAAAGTCCTTGTTATGATATGCAAACTAATGAATCAGCTGAAGGAAGCATTTATATTTTGACAGTGTTTTAACTTTCTCTGCCTCAAATTAGCTGTGACTGTGGCTGTGACTCTGTGAGGTTCTGTGAACTTTACAGCTAAAATTAGTCTTTCCACTGCTGGATGTTATCACAGAGAAAGTAATTTGCTGGAAAAGGAATAATTGATGTGAAAATACCCCTTGCACATTTTGATATTTGGAGAAAACAAGTTGCAGATCGTAATTGTCTTTTGCACTCTTGCCTGTGATATGTTAAACTTGTACTGGTCTTAGCTGGTTTAAACATAAAATTAAACTGGGGGCATGTAGCAGCACCAACTGTGTGTGGACAGGCTGCACTCTCACACAACATGGATTTTTGTATATTATTCTATGAACGCTAAACAGAGCTTCATACCTAAAACCTTCCACATGCATCTTGTTTAGTACCTTTTATTAAAATAATGCCTTGTTGGTTGACTTCGTTCTGTCAGAGTGAGTTCATAAGAGCCCTGAAAGTCAATGGATCGACAATTTCTACTAAAGTTTATTAATCTCTGTATTAAGCATTTTGTGCGGTGCTTCCTTAGAAACTAGAGCGTCTTTAAATTTCCAAATTTCAAGGTCCTTCTGTCTTCTGCCTAGGTCTTTGCTCAAGAATTAGTTTGAAAAGCATTTAATTGGCTATAAGTGGCTCTTTTGGGTTTCGTTTTTTACATGACTTGGTCTTTGATTCGTCAAACCCAAAGATTTACTCCTGATCATGCTGGAGGAAAAAAGTATCGTACAGTGTTCTTTGGCTTGCATCACACGACCGTTGAGATTTGAGCTCGTGCTGCAGTTGGCCTGGCTATCTCCAACATGCAGAAATATTTGAGTTGTAGTACGCTTTGTGAAAACATGCTTTCAGCGTGCTCCCAAATGCAATTTTATTCCAGCTGCCTGAGATCTAAGTTAGTTGCAGAACTAGCATGGTTTGGTATCTGTACTCTGCAGCACACTGACCGGAGAGCCAAGCATTGCGCTGCAGCGACACAGCCCTCCCGCATCAGCAGGTGCTTGCCCACACTGTAGTGTGAGGGCAACGGGTTGGTACCCCCGCCGTGGGGTGAGGAGCATGCCCGGGGCCCTTTACATGTGTAATGCTCCTGCAGAACTCTCATCTAGCCATCCTGGAGGTATTATTTAAAAGAACAGTTTGCATTGTTATTCAAAGATTACACAAACACTGCTGACAAGGTCAGTGTCTAGAAGGATTAGCTGGCATGTAAAGGCCAACCACCTAAATAAAGCTCCTCAGGAGTAGCATGAACTTGCCTAGTAGTACATATATTTATTTAGCAGCTTCCTTCACCTCTTGATTTTATGAATCAGTCTTTTTGTTTGTTTATGCTGGCTCCTACTCCTTATCTTTCTTTGCCCTTGTTCTCTTTCCCTCTGTATTGTGCTGACAGGTGGTGCTAAGAGATATTTCTTCCGCTTTGTTCATATGTGCTTCTCTTACTCATTGCTTGAGTGTATTGTGAAAAAACAGCGGCCTTTTTTACATTTGCATATCCAGTGACTGAGGTGTGGCCCATTTGCAAAACACTGCCTGGAGATTAGATGATGGGCACCTTTACACACACACGTGCACCCACATGCACACACACCGTCCCGCCTTTGAAAAGGTACCCTTAGCGATAAAAGTACTTTTCTTTACTAGAATGTGGAATTACTGCTGGGGATTCAAACACATCAGGATATGACTATAATGTGCAGCTATTTGCTGGTTATTTCTTTGCTAAAATAGTTCAGCTCATAAAGTCACAGCTCTGATCTCTGCAGTGGAAGCAAACATTGTGTGTATGTATATCTGTATGTACACACATATATAGAAGTCACTTCTCATCCATGATAAAGTTCTTTCTTCTTGTTTTTCAACATCATTTTTTTCTGAGCTTGAAGACATTAGAAACACAGCAGGCAGACAGCTCATTTATTCCAAAAACAGAGATAAGAGCCCTGCTATGCTTTTTCTCTGTGCACCACTTCACTCTACTTTCATAACTTTGCAACTCTCTGTGTAAGTGCTGACACCGTCTTTAGTCATCCATATTCCACTTTGTCTAAGTTACCTTTGCACTTCGGGGGTTCTTCGCCTGCCGCTGCCTCTGCGACACATCACAGTGCCCAGTTCCCCAGTGCCGTTGCCACTAGCACTGTTTCTGCTCACTGGGGCTGGCCCCAGTCCTGGCTGTGACTTCGCTCCTCCAGTACTGCACTCCCCTGCTTTGATGTGTAGTGTCCCGTGACGGTCTTCACAACCGCAAAGTGTCTTTCCTCCTTACTTGGCTGTTTCTGCTTTTCCTTTGTTCGTTTCTGGGTAGCAGTGACAACATGCTAGGTTTGTAACACAGAAAAAGTCCCAGCCTCAGAGAACCTGGCATGTAATGTTATTCCTATTTCCAGCTCTTTTTTTAATCACTCTGAATAATTGTACTCATCTTTCTTTTTCCAACCTGTGTTTCACTGCAGAACATACCTTGTGGCTTCTGTGGCTGTATTTGAAAAAGATTATGTCAAAAATAAGTCGAATACCCTTCAGATTATTAAAATATATATTAAAGAACTGTATAAAAATTCCATTCTTTCCCATCCTACTGATCTATGCTAACTGTAGCCAATATTTTCAGTTTAGTTGCCCTACATCGCTTCTTGAAATGTATGCTTAAGCAGCTAAGTAAACCGTGCGCCATGGAGGAAACTCAATGTCTACGGTTCTGTGGGTACCTAGAAGGTCCTCAGAACAAAGCTCAGTAGTGGTTTTTTCCGACAAGATTTTGGTGCCAAACTAGGCATTTTCAATTCCAGCTGTCCAAAATCCATGAGTCATTGAAATCTAGAGATTGGCTCAAGAATTTTGAGATTAAAACCAACTTGAACAAAAGCTGGTTCTGTTTTTCCAAGATTTGTTTTGTTTTGATGATGCTGCAGTCTTCAAAGTTCTGTTTTCAAAGATTTTTTGCTTTACAACCAGGAAGGATAGCAATTGCCTTTACTGCCAAATGAGGGCTTGACAGTGTCATGTGGATTCAAGAACTGTGGCTTTTATTATTTTACCATGCTTGTTTGCAATAGTTAAGGCTCCTCCCAGAGTTAGTAACAAGGGATTTAACTTTGAAAATTTTAGCATCTGTATCTGATTACATCTTTGTAGGACTTCTTACCGCCCTGATCTTTGAAATAGCTCCATATTAACTAGAACTATGAGTCTTCTGAAATAAGGCTCTAGGTTTAATCCTACTTATAAAATGCAGGTCTTGTGTTTCACAAAAGCAATGTCACAGAAATATGAGCTTTGAGACACTCTTAGCCTGTACATTAGGTTTTTGCCTATAAGATTTCATCTTTAACTTACTAGGTGAGAGTTATTTGGTGCCATGAAGGAGTACTTTCATTAGTGCAGAATTTGGTTCTCTTCTGTTTCCTAGTGGGATCACAATTTCTTACTTTATTCTCTGGTATGTGTGACGCTCTGTAGCTGTGGTGCAGTTTCAGCTGTTAAACATGTGCAAATCAGCATGGACTAACAGTTTGTCTCCCTCAGCTCTTGAGACACCTTAGCGTGTAGTGTCATCTTCAGAGAAAGAAACTGCTGAAACGTCTAAGCTGCTTTGCATTTATTTTGCATTAAGACATTACTTCATTCCTCATCATGTAAATTCAGATGCTTCCTGAACAGCAGAAGTAGTTTAGATGCTTATGTTTCAGAAAGGGTATTTCCTTTAAAAATAAAACCCGAAGAAATCGCATATGAAATCTCAGGGTTCTGGTTCCCTCCCTTTCAGCTTTTCTAGCTTTCCTACCTCACAACTCTCTCTCCTGCCACTGTTCCCAGGAATATATTGCAAAGGTTGCAAAATGCAAGAATTCAGCCTGCACCATTGAAATCAATATGAGTTGTCATCAGTGGCTTTTATGAAGATTTATGTTTTACCAGTAATGCCGGCTTAGCCACTCCTGTTTCCCATATCATTTGCTACATCCCAGCAAAAGAAATGTATGTAGAAGTAGGTAAAATCTGTATACTGGCTTATATTTTACTTACCTATCATTTACTTGCATTTTATTCATCCATATTTATCTGTTTACTTGTACATTTGTAATGTGGATCGGCTGGCTGATCTAAGTGACCATGCAGCCTGGCAAACCGAAAGGGCAACAAAAAGCCAGTAATTAACAGCTGGGAGCAGGTACTCTTTAACTTGGTGCTGCTGCTGGAAGAGTAACGATGCAGCCGTGACTTCAGAGCGTGGTTTCGTGTACATTTTATTTGATTGGGAAGGAGACTAAATATGTTGCCAGTCCCAGCTTTCCCATGAGCTTCTGCTCTTGAGTTGCAATTTATCCCTTTCTGATGTGTGCCAATAAAACTGCAAGACTGCCCTATAAAACGGTCAAGGAAATGAGAGAACCTAAGGTATTTGGAGGCTAATTTTTAATGATGAGTTTACAGTGCAGCCTCCCAGACAGTTGTATCAGCACAATTCAGGGTGACAGGGAGCCGCGGCGTGGGGGACGGGAGAGCACACAGGAGAGGATCTCATAAGGCAGCTTTACAGCCAAAGAAAATGTACCCACAACCACATCCTGCCTCCTGACCCAGGTGAATTTGCAGGGGTTGTCCTGTACCTTTAAAGTATGAAATCCACAGGTATTAAAAAGCATCTGTTTCTGTAAAGCAGTTAATTAAACTAGTCATATTTAACCAGTAACGTAAAATAGCTAACCCGTAATTTAAACTTCTGGTTGCACATTAAAGGCACCCCTTTGTAGGAGATGCATAAAACACACTTCAGTGGCACCACTCAGTATTGCTAATTTTTCACAAGCGACAGCGAATTTTAGATGCAGAAGTCCCATTGATTTTCAATGGAACTTAGACCCCCGAGTCATGTGGGCTCTTTCGAAAAATTCTACCCTTAATGATTTTCTTTGGGAAAGTTAAAAAGCCCACACGCCACCAGCAGTTGTGTAAAGAGAACGCTTACTGTGCTGGGTGCTTAGTCATAAGGATTTAGCATTAGAAGTCTTCCTGTGTCTCCCTGTGTGTGTGTGGCTTCACCACACATAAATTATCCAGCTTTCCTTTTTCCTCCTACGTGCGGAAAAATATACGGACATTCAAAAGACCAGCGAAGCATCTGAAACACGAGCCCGTGCTTTTTATTCCCATTTTAGATTTAGGCTGGAAGATAGCTCCCGAACCAGCCCCAGCAAACGAACTGCTTTATGCAAAGCAGAAGAAAAGCAGAGTAAAAACTACTGAGTTGTAAAAGTGGTGGAGCTGCAATTCTTTAGCATTCAAGCAACTATCTGTAGAAGGGAAGCAGATTATGCGGTATCATATTGCAAAAGGGCTGTTCAACCCTGTTGCGCTTACTCAGAGCTACATATTTACTTTTGTCACTGTATAGCAGCGATTGCATTATATCCTTCCTGCCAGGACACGAGGAGAAACAGAAGGTTAAGTGTAAATGGGGGAGGGGAAAAGAAGGAGGGAGAAGCAGCAGGAAAAAGGCTAAAAAGGGAGAAAAGAACAGCTGAAGAGAAAAGAAAAAGTTCCTTGCCGAGGCAGGAAAAGATCCTAAAGGAACACGGAGAAACAGGAGATCAGGCACCGCACATATGGGATTACTAATGCAATTGTGCTTCATCCCTGATAGGACGGAAACCAAGATAGTTTGGTCATAAGAAAATAGATGCATTTTATTAAGCGTACGTAGAAGTGGGAGGCTCAGAGTCTGGCACCAGTGTAGCCTAAAGGAATTTCCATGATTTGTGCCATGAAAGCTGAATGGGAGACTTGTAAAAAGCACCTTTCTCTTAAGGATAGCTTGCTGGAATTTGTAAATATAGCCAAAAAAACAACAACAAACCAACCCTGAAGCAACATAGCACAAAGTGATGAAAATACCAAAGGCCTGTTCTCCAGCTACAAAAGCCTGCAACCAAACACATTTACTTCAGGGGAGCTCAAGCAATCCAGAGGCCACTTGGACTGATGGGGGGGTGTGTGTGTGTATGTGTGTGTCTTAAGATACTGATGAGTAACAGGCATGGCAGGTGACGAGGTCTGGTTTCACAGCTCAGGGTTTCCTGAAATCAAGGGTTCATGCCGGAGGGGGGGTAATGGGGGGAAAAGGCCCCACAGGAGGGATCTAGAGTGAGTTCCTCAACACCACCTGCCACTTTTGCCAAGGCAGGTCACGGCATCTCCCTCGTACTTTTAGTGTCTGTAGGATCGGGCACTGCCATCAGGTTTGACATCCAGACTTGTCCTGTTTCACTCATTTGATGGAGGACCCACTCATTTGGCCTCCACCCTAATATCCCCTGGCCATCCTCCTATTTTGTAGATGCTTTTACAGTGCTGTGGCTCAGCTTCTCCCTGTGGGCCTGCAAATGTGGCTGGCCTGGCTGGTGGGAGAGGCTGTGGCCCTGCGGCTACTGTGGTCCCACGTGTAGCAGCGCTCCAGCCAAAGGCACCTGGTACACTCCACCTCCTTGCACCATCCCATGGGCCAGCCTTCTCGCCTTACCCATCGTCCGTGCCAGAGGTCTGGACAATATAAAAACTATTTTCCCTTTGCTGGAAAAGAGCTAGAAGGAATATTCAGCTCATTAACAGAATGTCTTGGCTTGAGTAGAAGTGGCATTTTTTCTCCAAAACGTGTTAGCTAACTTATTTTAACTACTATATTATATATTCTGGTGCAGGCTGAGCGAGTAACGTTTTAATATGTGTTAGGTAGTGTACACGAGCTCTAGGAGTGAGCCAACTAAACCATATTAAAGTACAATTTGTCCTGTCAATAACAGGAGTCTAAAACCTGTTAGCTAATGCACTTGAGAAAAGAGAAAGAAAACAAAACTCCTTTTATTCCCATCCACCAGCATCTCTAGCACTGAAGGAGGTTTATGGATCTCAAGATGGTCTCGACATAGGACAGTGAGAGGCAGCCAAATGGGTACAATAAGTTACAACCGTCTCTAAAAATATTGGTTTATAACAGCACAGAAGCCTTTTGAGTCTGGCTCTTCCCAATTAGCTGTATGAAAGAATTAGGAATCTCTGCTAAGTAGATGGGACATTGTAAAAAAAAACCCTGACTCTTGCTAGACTTTGATGTGAAGTGTAAGTCCATAATAATTCAGCGGATACTGAGCTGATGAGAAGGAGAGAGACAGTGTGGTACTGCCTCAGCACTGTAAAAATCAAAGTAACTTCTCAGAACACAGCCAGATTTAGTCTGGTGCAGTGGAGAAGAATAGCACACTGGAGCTGTAGTGTTATTATCAGTTGGATAACCAGATTTTCCACTGTCTCTGCAAGGTAAATACTAACTGGAGAAAGAAAATGCCCCTGACTCTGCTGTGCTCTCGCTTGCTGTAGGGGTAGCATATTTGGCAGATGTTGAAGAGGTGTGGGTAACTCTATCAGAAGCACACCAGTCCCCGAGAAGATAATGTTATGGGCTCCAGTCCTCTGAAGTGGTGTTCTTCCACAATGAATTACTGTTTTCCATCACACTGGGACAGCACCCGCTATTCACCAGTATAGGCCTGGTCCGTATATTTATATACCACAATAAGCATGCACAACATTTTAAGCAACTAAAGAATCTTACAGCATAACCCGGGCCTAACATAGAAAACGCTCACAATAAACAATGGGAGGAAAGAGGAAGAATGAAGGGAAGAATGAGAAACCATGATGAAATTATTCTATACACATCAACCTTTACTTCCTTTTAAGCGCTTTGTTTAAACAATGATCAAGTACTGAAGACTTAAAGTTTTATGAATGCCAGCATTGCCTATAGAGCATCAGCAGAGTAAGGAATTGTCCTAAGGCTGGATGTGCAAAGCAATGGCAGTGTTTTTACTGAGAAAGCATACCTAGTCCCTGGCTTGCAGTTGTCACCTGTAATAAAGTCATGTCGCTTGCCCCTCCTAGGCAGCAAACAAGCAGGGATTAAGTCCTTTGGCCTCATTTTTGTTCTGCATCTCAAGTGCTTGTTTTTAAGTGGGTAGAACCCTACCATGTGCGCCACGTTTGTATTGGCATAAAATCATAGCAAAAGATAGTGAATTCCAGTAAGCAGGTGCTTTCATGCAGCTTAAAGAAAGCAAATCCCTGCTCCCTTCTTCAGGCTTATGTCTGCGACTAAAGCAGAGCAAGTGAACGGAGAACCTCAGGCACAAGCAGGTGAGAGAAAAGGTACAGGTAGTGCTGCTGGCAGGAGATCCCAAATGGAAGGTTACCTAAAATGCCAAGGAAGCAAAGAAAAGATGGACATAGCACACAGAATATACATGTGTGTGTATATATATATATCTGAGGGCAGGCACAAAGGGAAAAGGTCATGGAAAAATCATGCTAGAGCGAAAGAGTTGGAAATTGTTTATAAGGTATAGACAAATGCCCTGTATGGAGGTTCCCAGACCCAAATCCTTCGCTTTCATGGCCAGCTGCCGTGACCAGACTGACAAAAAGTGGCCCTTTAAGAATGAATGGTGTTATCAAGACCTTACAAGTGATCCCAGCATTGCTAATGGGGGAGGGCATGCAGGTCCTTCACCGCTGCTTCCTCCTCCTCTGTCCCTGACTCATCAGAATTAACATACTCTGTGGTGCACATCAAGCTGAAAGGCTCATGCAATCTTAAACCTTAACATTTTTTGTGGAATTTATCTAAAGTGGGAAACTGTTAATAAACTACTTCAGCAAGGAGCTACAACAAAGCAGAACACAGGGGAGAGATGGGTGACAGGCACGCAGACACAACGGGGTTGTGGCCGGCACGCTGTCCCTGGCCATCAGGGGATTCCTTGGCAGCACAGCCATAGGAAGTTGCAGGTATGCTGCTCTCATGACCTCAGCTGGATTCGTATCTGCTTTTCCTATTGACTCTGGTGCTAGAAAGCACAAATTATTTTTGTTTGATTTTTCTCCTCTCTCTGTACTTAGGATTGAAACCTAGTTCTCCCAGGCCATAACATGTTTGCTTCATATTTGCTACACAGGCAGAGGTCTGGCCACCAGGAATCATGCTGGTTATGCGAAACAGTTGTCCAACAAATGGAGCGAGGCTCCCTGTCTAGTTATGCCTGGCATGTGCTTTTGCCTTGATCCCATCATCCAATACTTGATGCAGTTTCATCACATGCATAGTCAATAACTTCATCCATGGATATTCCCCTCCAAATGGATATTCGATGAATTACTTTATTATTTCTATAGTGACTTGGTAAACGCAAAGAGTTCCATCAACTCCTCTGCACTCTGGAAAGCAAAGTTCCCGAGGAGGATTTATCCTGAAGAAGTAAAAATGGGGGTTACTGCTATCAGTGTACTGATGACTGTGCACAGTAATTGCCACGGCAGAAATGCCCTAGGTAGCCACCATACTAGCACCACCTCAGCAGTCAGCAATGTCCACTCTGGTAAGCTACAACTTCCCTGGGCCCCTTGTGCATTTACCTCCCCGTCAGCCCTCCCACCACAAGGTCCTGAGCTCTGTTACCCAAAAGAACCTGGAGAAACACGGGGCTCAACCTGGCCCCGTCACATCCGACACATGCTGTATGCAGTGCGTGCCCAGTGATGGTAATGAGAGAGACTGGTCCCACGTCTGAGCTGGCTCTGAATGGAGAGAGAATCTTGGAGTAGCTTTGGTGGATGGTACTCAAACCACAGGCAAATGGAGGAACTCTGCAAGGACTCCTGCAGCCTCATCTCCTTCCTCGTTGCAGATTGCTACATACATTAGGTCCTCTCAAGGGTACGCAGATACCTATGTATTGGCATGGGTTTGTTCTCTTAATCTAATTACCATCAAGCAGCTCATTCACTCCGGGGAAAAAATATAGCCTTATACTAATGGAGTCTTTATTGGACAATATAAATTACCTTGCTGAAGCAGCCTTCCTTAAAATTTGGAAATTAATCCTTTTGTATAACCCATTTTAAAAAGTAATGCTCAATGTATTGTGTTAGCAAAGTGAGGACTGTTCGATAGTATTTGATAAATATATTAAAAGAAAGAAAAAAATTATCATTCTCCTGTTCAAAAATATTTTCCAATAATGTGGCAAGTCTGAATGTGTGTGAGGAGACACCTGGCAATCTGTGAAAGAAAGAAGCCAGACTCAGTCATCTTCCATTACGGAAACTTTTGGCAAGTTATACAATTCTAAGTGCTTTATAAGATATTTTCTTTGCTAGCTTGCTTTTGACTGTAAGTAAAATCTCTCAGTTGATTTGGCATCTGCTATAGTAAAAAACCATAATCAACAGCATGTCAGGCAATGTTGACTTTGGTGGACTTTGATGCCTATAGATGGGCTGAATGAGTCATGTTGAGACCAGGATTAAGTTCATGTTTGAGTTCAATCTGGAAGGCAAATCAGGGATATCATTTGAATTTGATCTTTAAAATCCTGCCAGCCAGCTCTATAGGACTTTAGTGTCCGTATCTAATATTGCAGAAGATATGGATTCTTAAAATTAGTGTCTGTCACAACATAATTTTTTCTCGTGACACCTCTGTTATTATCAGCCAATACTTCATAAAAATGGCTGAAGTAGTTACCAAGAGTCATAAACTTAGCTGACACCAAGGTACCCTTCATACAGCTGAGAAGGGATGGGACAGAGAGAGATTATCTGCTCTTACTCTTTCCATTCTCAGGCTGCTCAGGGGCTTTTTTTGGTTGTGCATCATTTAACCCAGCCTCTGAGTTTTCACATTACTCTTCCATTGGATCAGGAGCAAAAAGGAAATGGCTTGAAATTCTTTAGGGGCAAAATGCCTTCTGCCCCCTGGTTGAACAGCTTTAAGACACCTGGAGACATGGATTAGAATATGCTGCACCACAACCACACACGACAGCCCCTACAAAGGGAAATGTGCACAAATGTGTTTTACTACACACTGTCTCATCAAGCTGGGAGAAACGCAGTTATGTTATTTTGTAACTATCATCTCATGACTATTGTCATCAGCGTACACCACCTTGGCCTAGGCCAGTCAAAACGCTACGAAATCCTGCCTGTGCCTCGCAGGGTCTACCCACCGAGCTCATCTCTGGAGGGTGGATGGGAGGATGAGGCTGGTGGCTTTCCTGCAGCTAGCGAAGCGCAGCCTGTGGTTGGGGCCCTCACTCCCAGGACAGGGAGAAAATGGAAAGACCTACATGACAAGTTCAGAAGACCCGGTTGTCCATCACTCTCCTAGATCCAGAGAAAGGCAGTGGGGTGTGAGTGCAGTGCAATGTGTGGTTCACAAATTTTTCTGCCAGTATCCCCCACTCAACGTTATCCTCAGAATGTGAAAAATATATAGGTTAGGATTGAGGGCTGAGACTGAGGCAGGATCCTCTTTGGCCTCATTGCACTTCAGTCCTCAGAAAGAAACTCCAAGCCTGCCTCAGGTAAAAAGGAAATCAAGTGAAGTTCAAGAAGTGTTTGGTCTGAACTCCTTCCTCTTTTGCATAGCAAATGTATGACCTGTTGCCACCACCTCGCCGTTGGCAATCTTTCATCCTGAGTCCCAAATCAGCTGGATCCATATGTTGTAGATGTCCCCTCCCTGGCAGTGTTCAAGGCCAGGTTGGATGGGGCTTGGAGCAGCCTGGTCCAGTGGAAGGTGTCCCTGCCCATGGCGGGGGGGTTGGAACTGGGTGATCTAAAAAGTCCCTTCCAACCCCAATCATTCTATGATTCGGTACTTTTATACAGGTCAAACGTTGTCAATGCACAAACGATGTCTTCAAAAACCCTTGGGTTTGGAGACTCCGCACACTGGCAGAAAAGTCCAAATCATCAGCGCAGTCCACAACAGGACTTCCAGATCTCCCAGTGTTCAGTGCTGGCTGAGCACTCCTTCTGCAGGTCTGCAGCTGCTTTCTGTGCAGGAGCTGCTGTTGTTGCTGTCACACTGTCCCTGTGAACAAAGCACCTGAAAAGAATTATGGGAAATAGCAAGTTTGTTATCACATTCCTGTACAAACATAATTTTTTAGCTATAAATCTGCATTATTTGAGCTGAAAGAATCAGACATAACAAAAGCTCTTTTTTCACTCCCTCCCCTCCTCCCTGCCCCCCTGACAAAGCTTTTCTGGAGGATTAGTGGCTGGACTGGCAATTAGCACAGTTAACAGAAGTAAGTGGGAGTGATTTTTCTTCCGTAATGCAGATGTATATGAGTTTTGTAGATGCCAGTTTTGCAAGTGGCATTATCTGTTCCTTGCAATATCCTTCCTTAAAGAGAAAGCATCATCCTCCAGGTCGCATTTGGGAAGATGTGTGGGTTGGATGTATCTTATAAGAAAATGACAGAATTGCTTCATTTCTAGCAGATCATACGGACAAAGTGACAGGAAGTCTTGCACTTCCAGGATTAAAAACAGGTTTACAGTATTTCTACTGTCCTTGATTTGACAAAATGCCAGATGCCTCCAGTCACCCTGGGGCTCATAAGAATAACGGTAAAAATCGAACCCAGAACTTGGTTGACTAAACCGATCTCTTATTAGGAAGTTTCATTTCCAATAAATCGTTCTGGGTTTTTCTGTAGTTCAGCAGTATAGTGACAAACATGACAAGTGGTAAAACAAGTTAAATAATTTTAACAAAAATATATTTTTAAAAAGATCCTGTGTAACTTCATATTTTTATCTTCCACTTTATTTTCCAGACACATGAGGAAGTCACCAGGTAGAATCCCAGCCTTGAGTTGATTGCAAAGTTAACCTATGACTGTGCCTGATGTTGTAATGCTGTTTTATATCCTGCTTGATCCAATTCGTCACCCTTTACTGTTAGAGACAAGGGATGGCCTACTGGCTAAGACACAGAATGGGAGCATCTAGATTTAGTTCTCTGCTTTGCCATAGCCCAGAGAAAGCGACTTGGTCCAAAAGCCTATGAGGGATTTCACTCCTCTTTTGGTACCCCTAACCTCCATTGATTTCCAATACACGAGTCATACATCTCAGAGGATTTCAATCTTGAGCTTTTAGCAGCAGTTCATCCCCTCTGAGAGTTGGGATTATAACTTCTCCCTCTCTCACAACAAGGAAAAGGAATTCATTGACCTGTGGAATGCTTAAAGATTGCAGCAAAGGGGTCAGGGTGACCACTCATTAGTTACAAAATTAGGCAGAAACCGGTACAAGTTAATAATCTGAGTGCCAGTTTGTTTCTCTGTGGAAAAAGCTGTGGAATTATAGACGAAAGCTTGAAGACCTGTTCTCCATGGATTTGGAAAGACTCCATAGCAGTGTTTTAGCTCAAGTATCGCTTTAACGTCTGTGCAAAAAATTTCCCTCGTCTGCAACAACTTGTGTACATTTTGGCTTTTGCCACACGGCTGTCCTAGAGGTAACTACATTTCAGGGATGCCAGATGGGCAGCACAGGAGGAGCCCTCCGCGTCTGCCAGCCAACCATCACACAAACACACAGCATTGTGGCATGTGGGGTAGGTGTCCTCTGTTTAAAACCTGCAGATAATTGCCTCATCCACTTACCTGGAATCTACCAATAGCGAGTATTTTCCATTCCTTGGGGTAAAAGCATAGCGCAGGAATTCCAGCCTTAGCCCAGCTCTTGTGGAAAGTGCTCTAAGAATAGTGCAATGCAGCCCCAACCCTGTTGCTGCTGCCAGGCAGGATCAGACATCACAGAGAGTTCATTAGTCAGTTTAAAGGCAAGCCTTCTAACCTGAAGTGTGGGTTAAAACTATTCCCCGGTGTTCTGGGCTTTAGATTGAAATACTTATTGAGTAGCAAAAACTCTACCATTTACAAAAGAACTTCACAGAAACATGGCAGCGTCAATCTGCAGGTACCTATTTTCTAGTGTTTTAGTGATGCGTGCCTTTCAAATACACAAGGACAAGGACCCTCTCCATTAAGAAGCTATTGTAATTGCGTATTATATTTTTAGTGGTATTGGAAAGTAAAATTATATAACTGCTACTGTTTGGTATCATGATAAAAAAGAAACAATTCTCATAATAGTTATTTCCTGATAACTAATTGCATATTGCTGTCTGCTAACTGTCCTTCCATCTGTACATACGTATTTGAGATCACAGTAAAATATAATGATCACATATGTCTCTTCTGTGCTACTGTGATATGGGAAGTAGTCCTGAGTCCTGTGGGTTGCATTTTGAATAGCTCTTTCAGAAAGAAAAACAATTCAGACTTCCTTTGGTGACACATTGCACAAGTTAGATGTCAAGACTACAATGATTCCCTGCCAATACTTTTTCAATTTATAAAATTGATAGAGGAATAATTGCATGGTGTAATTTACTGTAAATAGTAAAATGAACTTCTTATGTGCAGCTTCCCATGGACATGAGTATAGACCGGGAACCTCCTCTTGTTTCTAAAGAAGAAAAAAAAAAAGGAGCGACAGAGGGATGCTAGCTACTAGTTTGCAGAGCAGCCTTTAAGACAAAAGCAGACAGAGACCTGGCTCAGCGGGCTGGTAATAGGATATGGTACTTTTTCCTTCCAGGTTACTGACTTGAATCAAGTTCAGGTTGTTAGCTACTGAAAATCACAGTAGTAGCATGTTCAGTGGGCTTTATAAAAAGGGGTGTTGGTTACAGTTCAGTTTGTTGTAGTACCAGAACCACTTGAAGTGGCACCTC
>Ga0181612_111796_pt1 | contig 15913 bp, 7 predicted proteins | sample HoacroProtozoa21_FD_119630 | JGI IMG/M metagenome (GOLD analysis project Ga0181612, IMG submission 119630) | Hoatzin crop microbial communities from Cojedes, Venezuel. Combined Assembly of Gp0051906, Gp0051904, Gp0051908
GCACCTCCTCCCCCTCCTTCTCCACTGACCTCGGTGTCTGCAGAGTTAGTTCTCTCACATATTCTCACACTTCTGTCTCTACTGCTTTTGTTCCATGTAGGTTTATTTTTTTTCAGTTCTTAAATACGTTATCCCAGAGGCGCTACCAGTGTTGCTGATGGGCTCGGCCTTGGCCAGCAGCAGGTCCATCTTGGAGCTGTCTGGCATTGGCTCCATTGGACATAGCGGAAACCTCTAGCAGCTTCTCACAGAACCTACCACTGTAGCCACCCCACTACAAAAATTTTCCTGCGTAAACCTAATACAAGTATGTTTTAATTGTGTTGCAGTGTGCCAGGTGTGCACTAAGTCCGTATATGAAAGTGTAAGACAACAGTTTAATGAAAGGTTTGAACCTAGAGTGGCTCATTGTCACCAAAAAGTTGGGCTAGACACCTGCATGAAGATCCAGTTCACAATCCTGCCTCTGCAGACAAAACCCTGTTGCAGAAATTTTGGAGCTTGTCATTTGACATAGAATTATCCACAACGGGGCTCTCAACAGGGTACAGCAGAAATTTCGTTAGGAATTACTTATATAAAAATGGTAAATACAGGCTTATGAAATAGACCACATTATATGGTGCCATGTATTTCTAAATGTCTTAAACATGTTACAGGCTGTTGCCATTTTATGGATTTCTTATACAGCTAAAAACAAGACTGAAATTAATGGGAATATTTAGTGTTAAAAATATAGACAGAAATGACAAAGTTTGATTTGATTTACACAAGCGTAAATGCAAAATGACCCCACTATCATTAAAGGAATTATGCTAGATTTACAGTAGTATAAAGAAGATAAGAGACTGGCCCAGAGTAGGCACTTTAGCAATAAAATGCATCCATTTATAGGGTGAAAATGTACAGCAGTAAGAGATATGAGAAAACTAGGGGGGATTCCATCTGGCAGAGCCACCAGTTGCCCTGGGAGAGCCTACTGTCTAGGCTGGCTTTCACAACACCTGTTTCTGTAAAGAATTTTAAAAGCTCAAACACACGTGTCACCTATCCAAAATTTGCCAAGGGGAGAAAGAAACAAAACATATAGCAGCCCAAGCTATATTGCTTAAACCACTGACATCCATGGTGTATAGAATCTATAGAAAAAATCTGTGACTTTTTAGTGTACAAGTGGAAAAAGTTCTTTTTGCTTATAATTTGTTTAAAATGAAGTTAATGGGAATCTTGCTTGGTATTAATTTTTGGTGGGGACTTTGTGCTCTTTCATCTGTATAAAATTCTTCGGAGACAATTTAAAACCTTAGAAAAAGTGCTAATAGTCATAGTGATGGTACAAAGAGTAGTTAGGTAGTAAGTTCTTGATCTTTATATGACGTCACTGCTGGTCCTAGTCTGTGCCTGTAATCTTGGTCTCATGCACATGAAGGAATTGTAAGCTTTTGGGAAAATATTTTTCCATGGAGATCAGAGTCAAATTCTGATTCTAAGATCTTGAAAAATATCAACCTCTCCCTTACTACTGTGGATTTAATTTTAAATGATTGTCTTTCTACAGAGATAAATGAAAGTACTGGTAAGAACAGGAATACAGTAGTCTGGCTGGCACTCCACTACTGTTCCGGTAGGTACAACCATCCGGAGCAGACACTTCCAGGATTGATAGCAAACTTCAGTCGTTCAATACGGCTGGCAATACCAGTCCATCTTTAGTGAAGGGCACTATTAATAGTGAGGTAAAAGCATTTGTGTAGTAGAAGATTCCAGTTATGGTCATATTGTGTCAGGAAGATGTCAGTGTTCTATCTCGTCTTGCTACTAATGATTGCTAATACGGTAGTTACAGGATAATAGATGAGGAGGGATGGATTACAAAGTTATAAATCAATCAAAGTTTTTGTGATACATTTATATGCTTTTGCGGCTTGTTAAATCATCAAAACCCTCAGATTGATTTTCACTTTAACAATCAATTCTCTCTACATTTTTTATCATGCAGTCAAGAGTTAAATTTTTGTAAATATAAATATTGAGAAGAGTATTACGGCACTAGCAGGAAGATTTATTACATTCTGATGGCAGAGCTGAAAGGATGTATATACTATACTACTGAAGTGTCAAGATGCAAAGGTTGATTAGTTAGAAAGAGTTTGTTTTACACGGAGGAAACTCATCTATATGTTCATCAGCTGATATGCAGCAGGAATTCATCTGCACAAATGCAGACGGTCTGATATCAACCTGCTCGCAGGATAATATTTGCGTTTGTATTGGGAATGCTTATAGCATTATCTGTGATGAAGCTACAGCAGTACACAGGTAACCGTCACATCTAAGGCTGTACAGCTACTCAAATATCTATCATGGCTTCTGATAAGCAGTAAATGACCCTCAAAGATTCAGGCTTTCTGTCCACACATTTACCCAAAAGGTGAGATTCCAAACTAGGAAGTCTTTTAAGGGAAAGAGAGCAATTAACTCTCTGGGTGTAATCACTACTAGCTTTTAGGTTTACAGGCAACTTTTGTATTTGAATGTCATCCAATAAGTATACAAAAATATGACAGTTGAGCTTTTGACATGAGTTTTGCAATTGAGACATATGTAGACCAGGAACAAGACTAAATCTACCAGACACATCCTGTGCAATTATTACAGCTTCCAAAAAAGAACATGTTTTTTTTTAGGTATATATAGGTTCACTGGGAAAACTGGTCTGTGCAATATTTTGAAAGCACAGCATTGTACACAAGAAGTTATACCAGTCCACTGAGCTTCGGTTGAGGAAAGAGATTCTGAGAAGTTGGAGGCTGCAGATTAGTGAGGAGGTTCTTTGATAGCTTGTACAAGCATCCCATGTAGCTCTACGTGATGTTTCCATGCAGAATCTTGCGCTTACATGGAATGTCTTCAGTGCAGCTGTATGCAGTTGGTGAAGTGCAGCAGCAGTCTGAGCTGAGATACACATCAGGTATGTTCAGTAAGTGACTCTACACAAGTATGGCCCGTTGCAATTGTGCTGTGAATGTCCTAGCTGAACCACTTCTGCTTTAGCTAACCAGGTTTACTTCTCAAGCGGGACAGGGAAGTAGCATATGTATGTCCAGTTTGTAAGTGCTAAGCTGACTCCATTATTTGCAGTTGTCTGCACATACCTTTCATCTTAAACCATTTTGATTAGAAAAAAACAAACACGTATTATGTTGACAGAACACTTATTAAAAGGATTAAAAATAGGCTCATGACAGATATCAAAATATATTGCTGTAGAGGGAGAGATTGGTTTGATAGATTTATTTCCAGTGGAGCTCCCCAGGGATCAAGGCTTGTTTTGATACTAATGTTTTGTCAAAAAACTAGACAATGCTGAAAAACATTAGTTGCTGAAGTCTGCAGATGAGACAAATACTAGTGAGTTAGTAACAATAAAGAAAAAGCACAACTGTTAAATGGATCTCAGTAACATAGTGACATGGTCACAGACCAATTATCACGTTATTTCCAATGACATGTTAGGATCACTATAGATACTATACTACAGATACTTGCTATAATATAGCAAGATATGCTATACCTGGAAGTTAAGAACGTAAGTAGTAATTCTGTCTTAGAAGAAGGTAGTATCTTATGAATATTCAGTTCAATATGAGCTGTCAATGCTGAAGCCAAAAGAGGCAAAGGGTTCATTGGCTGTGTGAGAGGAGAAGTATCTGTAGAAGTAAAGAAGTACAAATGATATTGGCAAGATCACTAGTAAGGTTGTGTTGTTTTCTGGAGACTACCCTGCAAGAGGTAGATGTGAAAGTGAGAGAGTTCAAATACAAGCCATGAAAATTATGCAGGTGCTAGAAAATAAGCCTTATTCCTCCAAGAAAGAAGCAAGGAGTTCTACTTACACAGCTTCTTAAAGATAAGATCAAGAAGCACACGGATACCCTTCCATGTCCTGCTGACAAAGCATAACTAGATCAAATGGCTGGAAGCTGTGAGAGTAATTAGATGCAGGAACTGCTTGCCAGGTGAGGTAGAGGACTCACCCTTACTTAGATTTTTAAGGAAGGGAAATTAGATCTTCTTAAAAGAAAAAAAGGTAATCCAGCTTCAATGAGAAATTCTAATGCCTGTGTGTTTATAGGGACAGGAATGTGGGTATGGCAGTGAAAGCGGTTTGCTGGAGGTTTCCAGTGATTTTTTCTGTCTTTGGAGTTTGTAAATCTGAGTTCCTCCTTTCTTTTCCGGGTCATAGCAATAACTAAAATGCTTGTATTGCTCTCTCTGAAATGCTTTTGCATGGTTCTGTGGCACAGCCAACTCTGCATTAAGACAATGGTTATAAAGAGTTGTCCAGCTTCAGAGCTTCAGCCAGTCAAGAAGGAATTTCCTCAGATATCCAATTAGAACCAAGCATTTTGTTTGTTTGCAGCTTCCTCGAAAGGGGGAGAGGCTGGCCATAGCTAGACATGGGACACCACATAATGTGAGCCAGTGTTCTGAGTTGTACAGAGAAACCTCTTAGACGTGGCTGACTTGTCTTACTCACATACTTGTGTTAGACTGACTGCTGCCTGGGAGGGAAAGCACCCCCAGCCCAGATGGGGAAGGCCCTCAGTAGTGGAGGCTAGAGTTCATTTGCTGAGATCGCTTGGGCATATCTCACCTCATCAGTTTCCTGCCTGTGCTGAAGTTTTGCCTATTGGACTCTTATTTCAGCTACTCTGCCTTCTGCCTCAGCGTGTAATTTAATACCTCAATGGGGCCAAATATTTTGGTTTAACTAGAAATTTTGGGAGTCGATGTGGGCCATCTGAATGAGACTTAGTAATTTCTGATTAACAGATGGCCAGCTGGAAGCATCTAATAATTCTTTCTGACTTTGAACTATAAAATTTTGAAATTATCATTTTAATGACTTTTATTTAGGGCTCTTTGCTTAACAGGGTTAAAGTCGTGTTTCCATTTTCTCCTTAGGTTTTCTTTAAAGACACTTTTACAACTCTAGTAATTATTACTGTCCCACTAAACACCTTTCTGAAAAATTCTGCGTCCTTCTCCTGGAAACTGTCAGCACTGTTCTCACTTGGTGAGAAATGTCCATAAAGACAGATGTCAAAGCTTCTGCTAGTCAGAATGAACTGCAGATTGTGCTCAAGCAAACTGGGAGAGAGGGCTGTTGGTACACACACGCTATGGCTGCAGAACACCCTGTGCCAAGGGAAGATTCCTTTGGTCATCGTATGGCATTAGTATGTGAAGTAGAAAGGGTCCAGAGTAGCTTCATCACATTCTCTAGTTTTATTGGGAAGCAGTTCAAGATGTATGGGTTTGAAGCATGAAGAAGCATGAAGACTGAATGAAGATTGTACTGCTTAATCAGAGCTTCACGGCAGCACTTGTTCCTAACATACGTGTGATATATGATAGTATGGTCCATTTACTTTATTACTTTGTAGAGAGGTTTACAGTTTAACCAGTATTAGTGATGAACCTGGAACTAGGATGCATTCCTTTAACAAATGCAGCAAATGACACAGTCACATTCAGCTAAGCTCAGAAAACCAAAGGTGTGTCACAGCAGGCGAAGCATAATTCTGGTGACTGCTGGGCCATTCAGTCTGCTGAAGTATAGGGTCCAGCAACATTCAAACACAGATGACATTTGAAGTTCCCTTGCCCCTTGTTTCCATTTAACTTTACATTATGAACAAGACCTCACGATAGCTAACGGTAATCCTCTATGACAGATTTTTAAAATGGATGTGCTTTATTTAACACAAAGATGGACGAAAAGAGTGAGAGTTATGTGCAGTACAGTTTCCATGGTTATTAGAAAGGTAAAGACAGTGAAAGAAACCTTAAGAAATCAGGGCATTTTTTGCTAAGGTATTACCCTCAGGTGTGAAACTGGCCAGCTGTTATAAACTGGTCCTCTGTTTCTCTCTAACATACTGATCTGATTTAATACTGAAAACACAGCTTGGGTACAAATAGCTCATTCTGCTCAGCATTCTGAAACTCATCTTCAGATGCTTTTGGTGAATATTTGCTGTAATGTATTCTGTTTGCACTACAGTTTGTAGGTTGAATGTACTCTTATCTTCCTCAGTATATGCATGTGAACAAGGCTATTTGTGTAGAATGGTGTTATCTGTTATTCTTTGAGTTTTGTTACTTGCAATGTTACACTTCTCTTTTTCTCAGCTAAAAAGTGTGCTAACCATTTATTATAAACAGAAACATGTGATTGCATTTGCTAGACGCATGACAAGAATAAAAAGTAGTGTACACATTTTTTTTAAATGATACAAAAAGTCACAAATGTTTAAAGTCTTTGAATACATTATGAGTAGTTAATAAGTTAGTCAAAGTGCAAATCAGTTTTGCAACGGATTTTGAAGGAGGAAAAGAGAAAATTTGTCATGTTTCATGTAAACTAATGTGATCAACGGTAGCGCTAAAATACTTGTCAAGAAAAATCTCCCATTCAGTTGTGGCCCCAAAACCTGAGCCCCACGGTCATCCCAAAACCCTGAGGCCCAGATTTAGTTGTATTGAGGAAACTCCTAGCAAGTAATGTGAAATTAAACTATTACATTGGATCGTCTTTCTTGCTTGTCCAGCCATTAAATTAACCCTTTAAATGCATTTGTGGTTTTGATTTTTCTTTTGGTAAGGGTGTCTGAATTCTTATTGGTGTTAAAAAACAAACACACAGAAAGAAGAATAGGCTGCTAAGGATAAGGCATTTTGTCACTGACATTTTATAGGATTAGAATAGGCTTTTCAAACAAAAAAAATGTCTGGGAACTGAAAAAATAATGCTGTTTGGATTATTTTTGTTGTTCGCTGCCTCAGTATCACTGCAATAAACTTCAGCTATAATGCAGATGCTTCATTCTGTACACATACTTTGTAGAAAAATGGTAATACTGGTCTGCAAACAAGATCGACTTTCCTGAAATGCTTCTCCTCTCCACTGCTTTCTTGTGTTTTATTGATAAAATCTTTTGCAGCTTCCTGATTGTGTAATGAAGTTGATTTTTTTTTTTAAGAAATTTGATGTACAGAGGAAAAGAAAGCATCACATATAAAGGGATCAGCTAAAAATAAAGCAAACTACAGGGCTACCTGGATGACATTTTGGGTTAACTCAAAATTCATTTTTTCATTCTTTTTTGGCCAATACCCATGAAAATTTACGTTTGCTTTTACCTAGACTTTCTCTCTTTTCTCACCTTTACGTTTTTAGCTCCAGACTCCCAATAAGGAATGCACTGTTTTCCAGCTCTTGTACTTTTGTTTCGGCCAAGAGCTTCAGCCAGATATTTCTGTATTTTGCCCCAGGCATTTGTCCCAGTTTCATTTGACAGAAGAATAGAAAACCACATCTGTAGTACTCCTAAATTAATTATACTTTTCCAGACTTGAAATACGGTGACAGATCAACAAAACAGTAGCAGAAAACTAATTCCTTCAAAAAATATGAAAAAAGGAAGTTGTGTAAGATGGTGTCATTAATCTTGCAATAAAAATAATTGTTTACAGTTAAAATTAATGTAACATGCATTCCTCAGCAGATAATAAATTATGGGTTTTCTCATTAGCATTTGAATTGATTTCCTCTAATTTCTGAGGAACACATGAGCATGTGACTAGATTAAGTTTAATTGGACTACAGCTGGCACTGATTGTGTGTGGATAGGGTGGGGGTTTCTGACTGATTTGGCATCTTCCTGAGTTGTGTTTCATTGTCTGCTTCTTCCTGCTCAGCTTTTTCTGTACAGATTATAAGGCAATGTGAGAAACATTAGAGAATTAAAATGGGAAAGAACCATCTGATTTGTGAACACAGAAAAACATAGATGAAGTATTTGTAGAAGCTCTGTGGTGGTGTCAGTTAGCAAGCTGGCTGAAAGTGAGACAAACATCATACTTCAGAGCCAAACTGCTGTGCGGTGGAACATGCAGATGATACAGACATGATCGGAAGAGCGTTTATGAACCTTACTACAGCAGTGTAGGGCACTGCTGAGAAGCTGTCTGCTGCTTCCTCACTAACTGAATGTCACTGCTGTCACAGCAGAAATTTGACCGAGATCTGTATTATGTTCCACAGCTCAGTTTAGTGTTTTAACTGAAACCGTGAACTGGAGCAGCTGGGGCAGAAGTACACGTTCTTTCTTACTAATTCTCATTGCACAGGCAGTAAGCTATGTCAGAAGATGAGATTTTTAAATTTCACTGCTAGCGTTACTGGAGTTCCTCTATCAGCCTAGCTAGCCCAGATTTCTTCCTCCAACAGCAGCCGCTAATAGCTGCTTATGGAACAGCATGAGGTTAGGTCAAACATACAGTGATAGTCCCCTCTCTGTTCTTCTAGATGTATGGCTCTAGGATTTCATGAAGCAGAGGTGATATCTTTGTGTTTAGTAGTCCTGGATGGACTTTTTCTTTCATGAAAATATCTAATAGCTTTTGAAATTGCCATTGAATCTTCAGCATTCCCAGAATCCTGTGTCTAATTTTGTCAGTATAACTGTGCATTGATTGAACTATTTTCATTTGATACTGTCTTAATTCTTGTATTAGAAAAGACCTTTCAGCTTCTTCATGCAACTTCTGATTTTTTTAGTTAGGATCATGTCTTCTCAGAGGCAGTGCTTTAAGCTAAAGAGTCCTGCTTTATTTAACAGTTTCTGTGTAGAAGTCACTCGAAGTCCCAATTGTCCTTGCTGCCCTTTTCTTTCTGTTTTCAAATTGTGCTACAACTTTTTGAGCTAGAGAAACCGAAGCTGTACTCAGTACTGAAGAGTAGCTCATTCCAGATTCATACAGTGACATAATGATATTTTCTACTTTTTTCTCTATTCCTTTCTGAAGATGGTAAGTTCATAGGGAGTACCATGCTATTCAGTGTGACTGGGGGTGACAGAAACAGGACTACTAAATATGGAAAGGTATAGAGGGCAACCTATTGAAAAGAGCATCCTGCAAGTAGTGGATAATTTAGAGACTATGCTTGTTGTCTTCTACTAAGATGTTTCACAAGCTAAAAAAAGAAACAGTTTACAGAATCTGTAGATGACACAGTAAATGCAGTGGAGGAAGTACTGAACTTGGGGCATATGGTGAGGTTATTAATGGGAAAGAAAAGGCCACAAGGTATAATGAAAAGACAGATGTTAACAGCGAGCAATTTAATAAGAAATGCAGATAGAGAGCCAGACTCACGCACAGTGTAATTCAGTTTAGGTCAGCATTCGAGGAAACATCTGAAGAATGATTTTGGTTCATGCTGTATAATCTTGGTTTTGATTCTCTTCATCATCTTTTGTCTTCTAGGTGCTTTCCATCACAGCTAGAGATGGAAAACAATGTTTACTGTTGGTTCATGCTGTACATGAAACAAGTAACACAGGTGAGGGGAAGTAGAGAGAATTTTTTACAAGTCAAATTTAAATACAAATATTTTAACTAATAGGTTCTTCGGATACTTTTCCAGAACTGTTTTTCAAATGTGCACTGAGAAGGCAGACAAAGATACTTTACGAATAAGTGGTGGACTAAGAGACTTTATGTTCATGGCATTTCTTTAGACCTTTCTTGCTAAGCAAGGAAATAGGTAGATAGATCAAACCTTAGTACAATGGGGAGAAAACAAAAAAAGACAATATAGGAGGGTAACCTTACCCAAAAAATCAAGAAAAGGACAAAGAAAGAGTGAAAGATGTCTAAGTTTTGCTTGCATTTGGATTGAGGAGTTGCCTACTGCATGAATTGCCCCATTTACTCAGCTCTTTCTTTTACATATATATCGCGGAGCAGAATTGGAAAGGTAGCCCTTGCAACTTGTGAAATACTTGTTGCTGTCTAGTGGATATTTTTGGCAGAAATAAGAACATATACGAAATTATCTGTTCTGCCTACTTCGTCCCTTTTTTCTGGAAGGTTGGTATTAGCTTTTGAAACATGATATCAAATATGTCTGAGACATTTGCCTGATACATGTACGAAATAAAAAAAAAAAAAGAAATAATTTTCCCTTCTTGGGATAAGCATACTATGCAGAATTAATTCACCCATGTGCAAGTTTGGCCAATAATAATACAGTTGCTTTGAGAAATATATAATGGCTTCTTAAACCTCTATGAACACTGAGGAATGTAGTTTTACATTTCGTCTGAAAAATTACAGCTCCAGCAGTACATTGTACATTAGCACCATGCTGAGACATCGGCTTACCACTAATTTGAAAAAAAGAATACCCCTTTTTCAGGGGCTGACACTGACCCTAACAGATGGGTTTTTCATGGAGTATTTTCTGCCAAATACTAGTCACACATTTGCTAGGTATTAGAGGTTTGTGAGATTTAGGAAGGTTAGAACCCTAGATATTCTGGCTACAGACCAATTTCAGGCTGTCTGTTTCTTGGGACCAGAGCTGTTAAAGTAACATCTTGTAATAGGGAGTTAAATTTCACTATCAAACTTCACATTTCTTAGTTAAACCTAGATATCATTATTTATTTGTATGTATCAATGTATTTATGTAAACTATTATTTATTATTTGCATGACAGTAGTGCCTAGAAATTAATGTCATAGACCTGGTACTTACTGTGTTCAGATTTTACAGACAGAAAAGCTCCAGCTTGCATGTAGTGTTTTAAAAGCATTTTTTTAACACTGTGGGTGTGGGGTTTCCTGTGCTTGCCAAGGAAGCTGGGACTGCCAGGCTGGGGACCAGCTGGCAGTGGGATGCCCTTTTCAGAAGCAAGACAAGATTCAAAATAGGGAAGTAAGCAGCAGTGATGCTTTTGCAGTGCTTTCCAGAAAAAGCCAGCTGCTAGTACCATGCCTGCAGTAAAAATATGATATTCCTTACTGTTTCACTTAAGCACGAAAAATAATTATGCCAACCTTAAAAATAAAACAGGACACCAGAAGAAGTAGTTGAGAAACAAGGAATAAGCGGTTAATTGCAAGTCTGATCAGACCTTTTTCTGCATTGTGGTTTTCTACTTTTTTTGCACCTTTTTTGTCCCATCTCCAGCTATGAGCAAAAGAAAAAATCCTTACTGTAAAGTACAAATGTCCATCTTATACTTCAGCATTAATTTGGAGAGATGCTGTGAACTGCCCAGCTTCTCAGTGTTATTAAAAAAGCATTGCAGGTTTCTAGGGAACCTTCTGCAATCAGGGGCTCTTATAGCCTCCAACTCTCACCAATTTTTTTCTTCTGTGCTCAGTTTATATGCCTACGTCCTTTCAAATTTGACGATTTTAGCTAGTCTGACCTATACTCTTGCTTCAGTGACACCCTCTGATCACAGCATATACTACAATTTGACTGCAGCAAAATGCACTGTGTACCATCTCTAATTGGTTGGGCTGACACTACAGGATTTTAGCCTGCTCAGAACTTTCAATCTTCTGTGCTTTAAGCGCATTAAATCTTTCACCATCCACAAAATGCCTTCCCTTCCCCCCCTTACTGTGTGCTGTAGGAGAGCTATAGTCCATAACCTTTGTTTTCAGTTTTATCATAAATTGAAATACATGCACACTTAAATTTTCCTAATAAATAAAGTGCTATGTTGTTCTAAAGCTGCCTTTTCACCTCATTACAGCTCAGCGGAGTGGAAAGTGATGTCATGGTTGACCCAGCACCAGCATGCCCATAAATGATACAGTATGTTCCCCCCTTTACTTCCTGGCTAAAGCACTGGGAAGGAGCTTAATATGAAATTCATGCTGTGATGACAGATTTAAAAGTTGCTACAGACTGTAACAGACAGCAACTGCATTTTGCAGACATACACGACACATACCACTCTCTTGTATTCTTAAGTGATGACATTTTCAGTTTAAAGAGTTATGCTTCTATTGCGTATTATGGCTGTCTGTCTACAAAATTAGGCGGGAGGAGGGAAGGAAAGGACAGGACAGAGAAAACACTGAACTTGATATAGAGCTCTGCTTGGAGAATACGTCGAATATTAATCAGTGGTTGGAGGGGCGGCACGCACCAGTTTTCAAGCAGACTGCACTTCTTCTCTGTGCCTTTTGGGGGATTCCGGCTGTTTGGAGCCAGACAGAGCAGTTCTGCTTCATCTGGTGAAATGGGCCCCTCGCACTTTTAACAAGCAGACTCTGAAAACCCAAACGGTGCTAAATTGTAAATCTGCAAGCAGGAAACTAACATGCCAAACTCGAGACACCCTTCTTTGGCTGGGGTTTCCAAGCAATTAAATAAATAGCCATCATGTGGTGTCTCCAGGGCAATAAAACGTGCCACTGAGGAGAATTTACAGGAATGGGCCAGGCAGGGTGTTGCCTGATAGAGAGCCCTGATGTTCTCCACTTGCACCTATGTCTGTGCTGGAGAAGCTTCTTGTGAAAATAAAGCTCTTTAGTAAATATGAGCGCTGCTTTATAACCTTGGCATCTTCCTTCACCCTCCGCTGGCTGCCCTTTCCTGCATCTACTCAGTATCACACCATCCATGACAGGTAAATAGTCACTCAAATTGACATAAAGCGAAGTTATGCAAATATGTAAGAATGGATTACTAGCGTTGTACTAGATCAGAAACCAAAATGACATTGGCCTTTTGTCAGAAGGCATTTCGTACTGTTACTGCAGTTTATGCCAAATAGGCAACCTCCTCCACTGGAAAGCATGCCATTAATTTCCTTCAGGATTCTTAGATACCTGACCAGGATTTCAGAAAAGCTGAAGGAAAAGAATACGCTTGAGAATTCCGCCACGTTGTATTCTGAGATACATATGTGCAGAAACAGGATTTTATGACTTTTAGATGCTGAGCACCCTTAAGTTAGAGTTGAAGAAAATCAGCCCCATGCAGAATTACATCTCTAGCGTGGTAGGAATGCCCAGTCGTAAGAGATGTGATCAATAAAGCTCATGGTTTATGTACCTCAATATTGAGTTTCCACATTTTGATTTAAGGAGATCCCAGTAGCGTAACCCATGGGAGCTAAATTTTCCTGCTCTGCATGAATGAAATGTTGCCATTTGTATAATATTCAGGTTGTTTATCATTTGGAGTCTTCACCATGTTACTGAAGCTATATCCCCTCACAGAAAGAGGCACATCTTAAAATGCAGTACAAAGATTTGCTCCAATAAGATATCAGCTGGTGAAGAGCAAAGCTATTTGAAGGAAATCAAAGCAGAATCAAAACTTGAACATGGTTGAATCTGCAAGGTTTTGTCTCTCAGGCAAACTTTTTTTCAGTTTCAGGGAAGTTGTGGAATTTTTTGCCTTATTAAAATCATGAAGTGGTGTGAATTTTGTCAAAAGATTGACTGTATGAGATTTCCGACTTCAGTCCTCAGTTGAGTTTGCTTGCAGAAAGGTTGCTAAAGCTTGTCTGCATATAAAGATCCAGTTCTTCAACAGAGAACCTGATGTGAGGGTGATATTTCAAGTATATGATTTATCTTTCAATATATCCTACAATCTGGAATTTACATGTCTGAGTAAAACCTGTATAAACACCTAAATGCTTGACTTGGTGATTTTGAAGAGTTGTCACACTATTTTTACCAGTCAGTCTTAGCTGAAATGTTGTAAACAGTTTTGACATAGATAGTAGGACGTGGTTTTCTGCCTTCTGTTACAGGTGCCAGACTAGTGGGAGTGTCTTTTTAATTCTTCATTCATTCCAGTTTCCCACATCCATATCAATTTATCTTTGTCTCTTGCAGAGCCTCACTTAGCTGAGTAGCTCTCATTTGTACCCTGACCTTTGACTGCTACTGGTTATGTTGAGTATAGCATAAGGAGGGGAAACTGCCATGAGAAAGGTGTCTTTTTTTCTCTGTCAATCCCTTGAGGAATTGAGCCTAGTCACTGCAGAAAATGTGAGGATATTTTGTAAGTTTTTAGATTTATTTTCATTACACATGATTTTTTTAACAATTACTGTCACTGCAAAGAATATGAAAAAGTATTACTTAGTAAAAAGTTTTTGTCATTGTATTTTCTGGAAGGTCAGATAGGGGTATATTAGTACAGAAGTCATGCAGATTTCTTCACTTGAGAAAAATGCATTGACAGTCAATGACAGGTTTTTGTAAATTACTATTTTAAACAAGAAAATATTAAATTGCCATCAGTTTGCCAGTTTTGTTATTTCACAGCATGTGGAGGATAGTCACTAATTTCTCAATATTAAGATATTTTAAATTGAAATATAGCTGACATTGTAAAATGGAAGGAATTAGTGACTGTTTAAAACTAGTGGCCTGTTCTCCAAACCTGGAGCATGGATCAGCAGCAGGTGAAAAGGGAAATCACCAGGGATGAAATATTGACCAAGCTAGCAGGCCCTCATCAAATGAAAGTGTAACAAGCTAGAATGTTATTAATCACTACTTCTCGTCTGTGCTTTGTGGGGTTTTTTGCCTAAGCAATATAATTAATTGCAAAATGTAATATGGTAAATATAGTTCTGTAAAAATGATTCTGAATTTTTTGCAGATTCAGGTATCTTTATTATGATTATTGCTAAAAAAATTAATTAATTGTGTTTTGCTATTTCCAAAGTCTTACCTGGAGATCAGAAACTGAAACTGCCATGGGAATATGCTGCCCAGTCTTTATTTGTGTGAATCATCCCACCAGACCTGGCTGACAAAGTGGACTGACCTAAATAAACACTGTTTTACTTTTTTATGTTTTGAGTGAGCCCCCTGTGCAGATGGTGACTATTAGTAAAACTTATTAGTGGAAGAAAAATCGTATTCTTAAATATAATTTATAACTGTTAAGCCTAGAGCACCAGGAGCTAGCCTCTGACCAGCTCTATGCAATTTCATGAACCTGAATATGATTGTACAAAATGTGATTAGCAAGTTACATGTGTATCTGGAACATAAGATTAACTCTGTGTGGTAAAACCTTTATTCTGGAGTGCAAACATTGCCCTACCTTGCAGAAATGGGCGTCTGCCTTCCAAAGAACTGGCAGTCTGCTTGGACCTTAGCAAACATTGGGGTGGTATTAGCCAGCACTGGTTAACATCTGAGTCGGTTAGGAGTTCTCTTGGACGTGCCAGGTGAAGGACGGTGGAAACAGACAATGACCTCGCAGCAGGAAGACTTAAACTTCTTTTTGTTTCAGGACAGAGAAGTCCTTGAGAAAGGGTTGAATTTGAATAGGTTATCACTATGGATCTGAGTGATGAAAGAAAATGTATGTTCCAAATTTAGATCCTTTTCTATGAATACAGGGTTGGCAAGAGATGTGTAAGATGAAAGCCTACATATATCTGACAGTTTAACAGCTAGAATGTGTAGGATGAAAGACGTGGAGCTTGCACATTCTTGCAGTGACCATCCCATGGTACTCAAATGGTCAGAGTCTGCTGCACCATGAACTGCATGGGCCAGTTTCCACACTACAAGGCTGATGTGGAAGAATTGTCTCCTAGTGACGTGCATTAGACAGGCAAGCTCCCTGCTGACCTGCTGCAGTGTCATTGGGAAAGGACCTGAAACCTGGGCATCCTCAGGGAGTTCGTTGCAGGAAATGCCCCATAAACATATGACAAAACTTTGTTGATATGTGTTTGAGTGTATGCGTGCTTCTGGATTTACTTATAGATAAGTATATGCTGAATGCGTTGTATTATATTTTAGGTAGATAAAGTGCAAGTCAAATAACAGTGACAGGGAGCAAGGGAGATTGAGCCCAGATCTGATTAGCATAGAACGGAAGGTGTACGCATAAATCATCCTATTTTCTTTGTTTAAAAGTTAACTGGAAACAACTCTGAAATTACTTAAACTGGTATACTTCATTAAAATTAGTAGGGTAAGTGAGGCCAGAATTTGTGTGCATAAGAAATTAGTTGTTCTTTTTAACTGTGTAATGGGTCTTCATAACA
>Ga0181612_155752_pt1 | contig 15911 bp, 11 predicted proteins | sample HoacroProtozoa21_FD_119630 | JGI IMG/M metagenome (GOLD analysis project Ga0181612, IMG submission 119630) | Hoatzin crop microbial communities from Cojedes, Venezuel. Combined Assembly of Gp0051906, Gp0051904, Gp0051908
TAATCATTCATTTCATTCTTCACTGACCACTGCTTTTTCATTAACAGGTGATACTTAAAATAATTTAAGGGATGTATCCAGAATTCCAATTAAAAAAACTATACAATAACAATATTCTGCATGAATCAAAGATTTGTCATCTCAGAAATTGTCATTTCAAAGTGATAAATACGCTTCAGCCACTTTCCATTTCTGCAAACCACCAGGCACGTTTCTCATCCAAAAGCTTATTTTATTGCAACAATTATTTAAAACTGCCTAGACATATTAAAAAGTTGACAATAGCAAAAATAAATTTTGACAAGAGAACGCAGTATATTACATGACTTAATAGCATCAGTCATAGGATCTCAGTTTGCAACTATCATGAGGCTGCACTAATATGAAATAAGATGGTTTGTTGGCAGTGCAAAATTTAGCCTGAAGCTAAAAAATTAATACTACACATTTATCCCCATAAAAGAAATAATGCTATAGAATAACAGTGGATTAAAAAGTAACATATGAAAGAGCCTATATGACAGGGCGAGCTGGGATGTGTTTCAATTCTATCTCCCTGTGTGTGGCTAGTTGTGTTCTATCACAAAAGCATAATTTTCTTATCATCTGAGTAAGGTTTCGCACAGCAGGACAGGCAAATAAACATGAATTGATCCAAGCTGTCAATTAAATTTCTTTATGAGAACTATTTCAATTGAAATATGGCCTTTCTTCTTACTTATTTTTTTAATTAATTAGATAAATACATTCCAACCTGTTGTAAGCATAGTAAATCTAATCTCCACTGCCATAAACCTACTGCTATCATTTGCATTCTTGTAAAGTAAGCATAAAGCTCATTTAAACTCAGGTCATTTAGCTTCTCAGCACAGGAGGGGACTGAAAATGCTAGTATTATATTTTGACTCCTGTTTTAAAGCCCACCCTGTCTACAGCAGTTGTATAAACTATCCTTAATGCAAAGAAGAATAAATATTTATCTTTTGATTGACAGCATTTTGAACTTGCTTTGCACAGCTGCAAACAGCTGCAAGCGCAGCAAGGCAGGGAAGAATCAGGCCCGCTGGAACTATACATGCTTCAGCAATCCACCACATCTCAAATCCAGCAAGCGAGTGACAGGATGTGCGCTTGAAAATTTGTGGTATTTTTTTTAAAACCCCATAAAAATATCCCAGAAATCATCAACGCCTTCTATTTATTTTATGATTTTTAACTTGTTTTGTTTTTTGTTTTAGTCACTAGCTTTTCTAGGGACTCGAGGCTAATGAGAAATCTAAGAAATCATCCAGCAGTACATCCAGTCAGGCCAGGTGCAAAAGCAACAGAAAGCAGTACATGGATACAACTACAGGTAAGTTATATACTCTGGATTCCAATGAGAAATACACTAGTTTTTATTTATGTATTAGGTTCCTGGCTGTAGCTTTTTTTCCTGTAAGCTATTGTGTTAATAACCTTGATTCTCCAGGTATCACCATCATATGGAAAGAGATACTTGAAGAATCAGTAACAAAGTGTACTATATATATGCATGTAATCTAGGCGGAAAAGAGTCCCCAATTTAAATTTGATACTCTGTAGATCAAAATACATTATGTAGAAAAAGTATTGAGCAGATTACAGACAGCAGGTTAAAATGGGAGACACTGCACCTCTGCTCAGGCCAACTCGGGAAATCTAATTTACCAAGAACAACATAATGGATGCAGCGCAATTACTGTAACTGTCAACATCAAAGTCTTTGAAGTCGCTTGGCACTATCATATGAAAAAAGACATCTTCAGGAAGTTTATTTCATTGTAGATGCACATTAGTCATAGTGTCACACTGCAGCTGGTATCACACAACGTGCCTAGAGGTATGCATTTCAGTTATTCACACAATACCATAACAAGCCAAGTGAAAATCACATTTTGGAGACAACAAATATTATTCAGTGGGTCCCTCAGTGCCTCAGTGTGGTGAAGGGCTCCAAGATTAAAAGCAAACTAGTATACTCAGTCTTCTACAAGAGTTCAGACATTCTGCACTGCGCTGAATCAACCTCCAAGCCGATGTGCAGCCAAACCACTTTTGCTGTGGGGATTTAGAGGAACAGTCACTGGTGATTTAACTACATCTTTTCGCAGATTCCAGTCCTTGATAGCCTATGGTTTCCACAGGGAAGTACGGTCTCTTTAAACAAAGGCAAATAAATGCTCAGGTAAGGTTTGCACCAATGCTGAGAATTGCTCCTGACTTACAAAATACAATTCGAAACAAAACAAAAAAAAAAAAAAAAGGACACTATTTACACAAATATGCTGAAGATAATACCACTCCCTTAGAAGAACAGGCAGAGGAGGAATCAGTGTTCAGCAATCAATGACCTCTGGTAAATGACCTGCTCCTTGGCTGCCAGCTAGCTCACAATTCAACAAGCAGGCTTGCCTGCAGACAAGCCATTTCTGTAAAAAAAAAATTAAAAAAACACCCACCACTGCATTTTCAGGTAGATAATTGATAAGGTTTCTTCCTAGACTTTATTATATATTGAATTATACATATATATATATAATCACTTAGGTAAACTGAAATACAACCACCACTTCAACATCCCAGGTGAATCATAAAGCATCATCAAGAAAGTTTCTAACCAAAATATTGAGTATCTACTTTACCAGACCATCATTTTTTTTAATTTTTAATAAGAAATAAGCATTTTCAGTCAGTTACACAAACTTTACTTTCCTGTGCCATGCTGGTTTCCTGACTTTACCTTCTCTGCTGTCTCTGGAGGGTTTCAGACCCAGCCTTGCATGCCAGGCATCCTAGGCAAACGGCAATTAACCACAACCAAGCAGAGGCACCAGTATGCAGCGGTGGTTTGGATCCCATGGGCAGCCCACTCTTACCAAACCCACTTTTGCTGTGAATCGACTCCCTACTGGGGCAAATCCCAGCTCTGTGCTCATCCACAATTACTGGCTTGTGAAGCTGTCTGCTTAGGAAGGACGTGCTGAGCACAGACACGGAGATCTGTCCTGTGTAGTACTTTCCATGAAGACATTTATCCTCTCTGTGGGGAGAAAAGCTGTTACACAAAAGCAATGCTGAATTCTGTGCTCGGTCAGCCTCCCCTCTGTATTTCTAATACATGTAGGGACCAGCCTAATGGTGTCATGTGACATGTCAAACAAACTGTCCAAAGCCTGCCAAGTCAGCAGTATTAGTTAGTTAGGGCAACATTTACAAACTTGGTGGACTAAATTTTAGACTCAGGCACCGAAACAGGAGCAACCTGATTTCCTGAGCTGCTTACTCCTAGCAACGTCCACCAATTATGCAGTGGCCTAGGGATGCTCAGCACTTGAAAGATAAGCTGTTTCTACAAAGATAGCTAACTGTGAAATTAGTGGCCTAGAAGTAAGACCCCAAATACGTGGCTTTCAACTGTCTGGCCTAAAGCATGTTTGTTGCCGAACACAGACATATTAATTTCGAAGAAAATAAAAATATAAACAGAGGATCCCAGAATTAAGCATACTGCATTCCTGTGGGATTTCTTCTCACCATCCCTCTACAACGAGGTCACTAAACAGTAATTTAAAATTTTATACATGTATGAAACATTAAAGATTTATGCGGTAGCTTGGTCTCCAGCTTTTGAAATACATAAATACACTAACACAATATGAAGGATTCTCAGAGATTTATCATAGTTCTAGGGGCTTTGAAATTGGTTTTTGTTTTTTTTCTCCTCCCATCAGCTTCACAAAGCCCAGATGAAGAGTTGCAAATCCCAGTTACCATCAGGGGGGCTGAAACCCTCTAGTACTTCAGAGAGAGAGAACAGCCAAACTCCCAAGGCAAACACCACCACACCATGATTAAAGGCCAGGCGAGAAATATTGAAATACAGAATGTGTGGAAGAGGGCTGAGACGATGACAGCTGGAAGGCAATGAGGACCAAGGTGATGGCATGGGAAAGGGAGCACCCCGCAGTGCGAGCAGGGGATGGAGCACATCAGGCAACACACACCCATCATCCAAAGAAAGGGCAAAGTGCCCAGGGGGCTTCTGGTAGCATAAAACAGGCATAAAACTAGAAAGCTTTATAATTGTTTTAGGCTACCTCAAAGCACTCAAGTCGATCTTGGTGTCTTGAAATCTGGCTCACAGATTTTGAGAGTGCAGGAATAGCAGTTACACGCATAGACATCACATATCCTTCAAAAAAGAGGCTCAGTCTGCAAGCTACTCATCAGCTGAAGTGCCTGAAAATAATTTTATAAATATCTAATAACTACTTGGCATTCACAAGCTGCCAGACACACAGTGATCAACAGTTTCATCCATAGTCTGGACATCTGCCCTCTGTGATCTGCCCTTTCAAAAACAGTAATGTTAAATTAAAAAAAAATATATATGTATTGTACTATCTTTTCATGTTCATTTTTACCTTAAAAAAAAAGTTCCAAGTACACTGCTACTTTGAGTAGATAACTGAGTATTTTTGACAAAGGTGAAATTTAATGCTGAAGTAATACACATTGGTGGCAATAAATACACTTGATTTCCAAGCATATGTTGGTCTAAATGGTGCTAGAATTAAAAGGGCAGAAAAATCTAGGGTGTGATTCCACAACAGCTGAAGACAATGGGGAAGAATTTTATTTTATTTTAAATTGTTCCATTAAAAAGGCGGGTTTTAATTATATAGTCTATTGAAGCACTTTGATACAAAAAACCTCACTAGGAAATATTTCCAAAACTGAAGTATTTCAAATTTTCATCTTTAAATAAAACATTCTTTTCTTAGACATGCTTAGAGAGTAGGTAATCTGAAAGTAAATAATATGAAGATTTAGTTAAATACTTTGTTGCATGTCAATCTGAAACACTTGTGAGAGGGCCGATTGACTCAAAATGGAGATGTTGAGGAAGTTATTCTGAAGCAAAATACTTTTTCCTGGTTTATCCAAAGTAAAAACCAAAAGGACCCATTACTCTTCTAAGTTGCTTTGTTTAGATTGTTTGATGTCTTACAAAATGTTGTATATTTCTCATTAGGTAAAGACAATTAAAAAAATCAATCTCTGAGCAGAGAACCACATTTTGCTGTAAATAGTATTTAACGGAAAGGTCAAATGTTGGACTGTCTGTATTGCTGTAGGCTCTCATCTATAGCATCAGGAATATGGAAAAGAAGTACCAGCCAGGGAATAAAAGGCCATACTCACCAGTCACCCCTGCGGCCAGATTTTCAAAATACCCTGGCTTACAAACACTCGACGTTTGTAACCAAAGCCTTGTTCTGCCCTTGGCTCAGGCCCTAGCACCTTCCCGGTGGTCCAGGGACCTGCACGCCAACATCTCCTGGAAGACTTCTCACTCCTGTTCTCAGCCAAGAGGGTGAATGGCTCCCCTGAGAGCCTGGCCCTTAAAGCACTCTCTGGCCTACACGACCTTACGAAGTAGTTCTGCTTTTCCAGAATAGTTGTCTGGCACAGCGAGGGACCATAAGGGTCTCAAGTCAGCCCGCAGACCCAACAGAGTTAGAAGCAGCCAGACTGTGTCCTAAGTAAGCTTAAACTGCAGGATCAGATGCTAAAAATGGTAGCAAATTTGAAACAGTGATTAAAAAAAGGTACTAAATATCGTTAATAGAGCAAAATATGCAAATAATAGACCATTAGGTTAACTCCCTATTAAATGTGAAGGTTTTGAGCGTAATCTTTTTGAAAACACCAAAATGCATCAGTCCAAGTTAAATGAGTTAATAGAGCTGCTACGACTGCTAGGGCTATAACTAAACCACAGACACCCAAAGACATGACATACGTGCCACTACGTACCTACCACGCAACACAGTGCGGTGGGCGCAGCTTTGAGACAATCCACATCCCCAAGGCCACCAGCAGCACCGGGTGCCCACGGCCAAGCACTCACCAGCAGCCGTGGCTGCTGACCCCCCAGCCCCCAGGTTAACGAAAGCACGCTCCTACCCCTCCGTTGGAGAAGGTGCTCCCTTCGCTTGGCCATGCCTGTTAACTGCAACACAAACCAGCCCAACCTTTGATCCTCCCACGGAGACATCTTTTAGCAAACAATGTGCAAATTGCCTAATTGTTATAAATGGAGTTTATAGGCAGCTTGTTGACACCTAAGTAAACTCGCAGAAGGGCAATTACATATTTCTATATATAATCTCCCTGACTTGGATGCTCATTTCAGATACAATTTATTAAAAGACCACAAACTATCAAAACAGATGTGTTTGTACATCAGAAATAAAAGCAGATCATTCTCAGAAAAGGGTTAGGCTGGGAGAAAACAAATATTTTCTCCTGACAGTAATGGAACAAAGTCGCTGCATTTCTAATGAAACCAAGAACAACCTTTCCCACATGCAGAGGGGCAACATTTTACGAAGTACTCACCCAGAACTAATGTCACAGTACTAAATCCCAATGGTTGCTCATTAAAATATCATAGCATTAAAAGACAGGGCATAAAACACACATTTCCCTGAGTTCTTCAAATGCCAGCAGACAAAGAAATGTCTCTCAGGATCTCACTTCAAGAGAGAGTTACAACTAGAAGACAAACAGGCCAGGCTTTCTTCAAATTGCCGAGCCCATACAAGCTTGCATCAGCCTTGCTGTTTAGTTTGATTCTGGTGACTGCACCAAGTCCCGAGCTGGATTAAGCAGGCATCGACATGCCTCCTGACCGTGCAGGAGGGGAAGGAGGACAACGTCCCTGCTTGTCTATTCCAGCACATAATTTAGCTGGATAATTATTTTAGCGAGAATCACAAGAAAAAATAAAGAGTATTTTCTTTACACGACAAGGAAAGAGTCCTGCATGCATGCCCCGCCCTCCGAAACGTTCCCGTGAAAGACCCAGAAGAGACCAGGCACACACACACCTTTTTACACGGCACCACATCCCTCTAGCCATCGGCTCCATAAATTCTGCCCAGCATTCAACAGCGTTCATGCCAGTCTTCTGTGGTGTGCTCTCATCCATCTGCTCTCTCATGCATATTTTCGTTAGTATTAAAGCCAATACTGTGCCATCAAATCACGGCCAGATGATTTGCGTGACTCAGGAGAGAAACATTTTGGTATTCTTTTCCTCTGTCCCTAACCAAGCAATCCAGCCTGGGCCAAGCATCCCCTTCCCGCTGCAGTGACCATTTTTCTCCTGCTAGTTCATGCTGCAGAACAAATTTCTCCTCTAGGACAGATATTTTTCCAGCCTGAAATGCTACATATGCTCCCAAAGTACCAGTAGAAGACCTTTAGCAAGCTGTCAGATTGGCCAACACCTATGCCACCCATAGCAGGCACGTATCAGCCTCAAGCCTGAAGTGAAAAAAGGGAGGAAAAATCAGGTGACACCAACAAAACCAATACTTACCTTTATTTCAGACCTGGTCTACACAACCTGCTGTCATCAGTCTAGCAGAAAATTGAGCCTTTACTAGAAACAGGTCATACCTTTCGGAGGGGTAAAAGTGGAGAGTGTGGCACCAGGTAACTACACAGAGAGGGTCTTCTTTTCAGACCATCACTGTGATGGTCCCAGAGACCAGGCAGCCACAGGCAGTGCTGCTATAACCTTGAAAGGAGCACTTGCAGACCACGGTATCTGCTGCTCCTGATTAATAGCCCTGCCCTCAACTACTCAGTGGCAAGCATTTACAACAAGGAAGCTAATTATGGGAGTGGTGAAAGAGGAGGCAAATCATCCTCAGGGGGCAACTGACCTTCTTGCCTTGATGAAGCTTACCAATAAGTTTAGTAGGTTATTATTAAAAAGATTTTCTATGTGAGGGATTTTCTTTATAATCCACAGTCCCATGACACACAGAAAACACACTTTTCCAATTAGTTAATAGCCATCATTTTCTTTTTCAAACTGCATAATTAACCACAGGATGGTAAAAATATGCATTAAACGATTTATTTATGCTCATACTCCTGCTCCTACAGAACATGCCACAACAGATTCCTACAGAAGCAGTACACCAAAACGACATGAAAAGGAACTTTGGCAAACAGAAGCCCAATTTTGCTCTGATTCAAGATGAAGAAAATTTACAGCTCGGAACTCTAGGCACTTAGAAGGTCAAGTACATTTATACTTATCACTTCCTACCTCCTGTTTACTCACTGAAAGCTAGATGTTGCTTTTATCGGTCCAGGAACAAAGTGATAAAATACATGCTTACCATATTTTCTTCTAAATAAAAGTACATTTTTTTGTAAATTACTTCAAAAGAATATATAATGCACACATTTCTTGCATGTATCATTGCTATGAATCCACAGATTATTGCAGATTGATAGGTCCTGAGAAAAACATCTCAAATTCCTCAAAAAAACCCTGAGAAACTGTACTGTGAAAGAAGAAAGAGTAGAGAATAAGACAAATTAAAAACTCAAAAAATGATTAAAATTTTGTTATTTCTTTTCAGTTTACCAGGCATAATACATGCCAGTTCATTAGGCAGAAGTAGGCTTGTTTTCACATTATCATTAACCTGTCTGCATGATTCCTTAGCAAATCAAAGGCAATTAAAAAAAAATTACCTGCCACTTGTATTGGCAAAACAATATAAGAAAGTAGCAAATACTTTAGAAACTGTTTTTCTAGAGAGGAGTAGTTTAATTGTTGACACACTGATAGAATGTTACGCATATGCAAAGGCCTAAGCACATTCCCCTGTGAAGCACAAATACACAATGATGATGTTTTACGCTTTTGTTTTTTAGAAAATGTGCAGAAACTTAAGGACAAACAAATCCACACACTCTGAGCTGAAGTAGTTATACAAATCTGAACTGTCAGCATCACAAGATCATCCCCTCTGCCTTTTGCCTCTAGTACCAGTTCATCAGTGCAACTGTGCAGTGGGGCACATTTTTTTTTTATAATGTCAGGTAGTGCTTTCACCATACTACTAGCTCAGATAAATCATGGGAAATTTGAACCTTTTCTATCCTTAGACCAAAGACCCAGAGATGCTCAAATGTCATTAGTTCAAAGTGTAGTAGTGTCACCCACAGTTTGGGCAGACAACCTGAAGCCCTCAGTCATGGCATTAAACACACCTTGGTGCAGAGATGGTCCATTTAATGCTTAATTGACTAAATATACAAAACCAAGTTTTATTCTTTGAAATATTATTTATGTTTTTAATTAGTAGTCATATCAATATACAACAACTTTAGAAATAACATCTGAGATGGAATGGTGATTCGACTTGCAGGAAAAGCATGCGTTCCTTTTCATTCCCTAACTGCTAGTCACACTGAACACGTCTCCTCCCCTTCATCTAGAGATGAGAGGATTAAAAGCCATAAAATCTCTATAATGATAAATTTCTGGAGTTTGCCCTGATTCTCCTCCCTTCAAAAGAGCCACAACAGACATATGGATCTCACCAGCTCTTTGCAGGCACTCTAGCCCACTCCTCCAGCCTGACTCTCAGGAGCCTGGAGAAACCAGAGCTTTGTCTTTCTGCAGTTGCATCTCATGTTTCCATTTAAAGGTTGGAGAGAGAAGGGAAAGATCACAAAGGGCTTTCTGAGCAGGACAAAGAAACTGGAGATCTGTGTGGCTAGTAAATGGTTGCTGCCCTTCTCCACCAAACACAGAGACCAGGCAGGTCCCACTCCCAAGACCACCAACCCTTCACAGCAGCTCGAAGAAGATGACCGGTGCTACCAACATGCACACAGGGTTCATATTTATCATAAAATGAGAAAAGATACAGCGTAAGGAGTAAATGATAAAAATACCTACTATGCCGGAAATGTGACTCATGCTCACCCCTGGTCTCCTGCCAAACATTTTAAATCCTCCCTCCCCTCTCATGTATCTGATCGACTCCCCTTAATTCTTTTCACACACTTACTTCTACAGGGCAGAGCCCCAAATGTAAAAAATGCTATGCTTTATGGGCCGTGCTACACGGTCATCTTACGGAGACTGCAAGGTCACAGCACAGCAAATATATTTGTTGTGCTGTAGTCAGTTTAACATAGCTCAACGTGAGACTTCAGGGCAGGGTGATTTTAAGATGATCTTATTTTAAAACCAAATTGATTTCACTCGCTCACCCCTCTGGCACGGAGAGGAGCATACCCAGGCATGCTGCCCCACAGCTGGGCACCAAGGAGCACCGCTGTGGCCACACCATCTGGACTGGGCTCTTCAAAACAACTCTGGGGCAAAGCCCCATCACACCCATGGCATCTTCCCAGGCTTGCAGCCTGGTGCTGGGCTTAGACGTGCTTTTTGTACAACACACAGCTGACACCGGGCCATGATTTCCGTCTCTGGTGGGCTCCAGCTTTGCTCTCCATGTTTCTGCAATTACCTCTTGATGAAGAGCTCAGTGATTCCCCATTTTCAGTTTGTCCTTCATTTTAGTCTGGGTGCAAGCTCCTCCTGATTAGAGTGTTCTGAGATGTGTTTGAATCCTACACCCTTTTCTGCTGCCCCTTCCATTTCTTCTGCATTCAGACATCCCCTCTCGCTCCCTGCAAACCAATCTCACCATTCCCACCAAACCTCTCTGCAGCAGAGCACGGTGGAAACAGGTTCTCCACGTTTTACAGTTTTGACTGTGATGCCCATTACACAATAGTCCATAACACATTGTGCTTGATGTCACTAAATACTTTTTCCAACATACATCCCAAAAAGCAACGAAATGCCAAACAAGTGGAAGCTTTCTAGTAGGTGTTTCACCTACAACAGTGATTTCTATATCATTATAAAGAACTTCTTTTTACCCCTCACATGACATGAAAACACACATTATGCAACACACCATCTTTACTAACAGTTTGACACAATCTAATAATTATCCTGTCAGCAAGATCAGCATGAACCAGGACTGACAGCGAAACTCAAGTGAACAACTTCTTGGAGAAGGATGAAATTATAATAGTCTTATAAATGGACTGTCAATTAGATCAAAACAAAATGGACTTTACAGATTTTGCTCAATGATCACTCCTGTAATGGCCTGCCAGACTTACAGGCCATACAAAGCCAGGTTTACTGTGAAAAGAGGCTGCCTTGGAGAACAGCCTTAGAATGTTCCAGAACAAAATAACCAGCCATCGTGAAGAGGCTGCCATCCTGCCTCCCAAGACTCTGCAACGCAACAGCAAACTTCACAACAGTGTTCTCCTCACCAATAGAAAAAGGGTCTTTAATCTCATCTTGCAGCTTCAAGGCAATTATAAATTAAGAAAACAGATACTTTGATTAACATAAAATTAAAGCCAATATAAAGTAAAAGTGTTAGCAAGTCTGATTAGCTTCTCTCAAAGATATATCCGATGTTATCTAACAATGATTTTAATATCTAGGAAGCCTGCAGGAGAGTGAACCAGCCACTCAGTGGCAAAACAACCCTCCCTGTCAAACACTAAACTTCTAATTCCAGCTTTAGTATACAGAAGATTATAAAGCAATAGATTTAGTTTAAACATTCAAGAAATATTTTTGTGTGATAAATAGAACGAAAATATACTATAGTCTTCATACAAAACAAAAAATTGAATAGTGACATTTAAGGTAGGTGAAAAATTGAATGAAACTTAAATATCCTAATAGAAATGGTTCCATAATTAGTACCTAAGTGCTATTTTATTTTTTACATATCCTGCAACAATATTTCACAAAGAAAATCAAGAAATGGTGAATTCAATAATTATGTTGTGTGTAAAATGAAGCAGAGGTTAATCTAAGAAAGTATTCGTCTATATGCAATACAAAGCTGTTCATTTCATAAACTGGTATTTTCAGCGGGTAGGGTAACTCCTCAAGGGTCTCACAACATGTCAAGAGGACACGTGCAACACCGAAGTCAGAAGCTTCACTCAAAGTCCCAGGTTTGAGAAGACCAACACCATGTTCTCCTCCCTTCCTATGATTTTTACTGACATAACATAAAGATTTTGCACAACAGTGCTGAATATCCCATTTAATCAAAAACTGAAACCTGGTGTTATGAATGTTACTCAGATTGGAAAGTCAAGTATTCCAGAATTAGAAAATGTTCCTCTTACAATAGCCTTTGATTGCACACAGACATACCACCCTTTCCTCCAAATCCTTGCCTTACTCAGCAGAGGGACTGGATAGCAATCAGGAATTAAGATGTGTGCTCACTTTTTTTTAATCTTTCTCTTCATACCATACATTTCTCATATATATTTGCTGCATGCACCAGATTTTAGCCATGGGTTCTTGTTTGATGTTTATCACTGAGGATGTTGTCCCTAACAACATTTTCTCATCCATTCCCCAAACTAAAAAAAGATGAGTTTTCACATCAGGAATCTGAGGTACAGGAAAATTAACACCAAAATTTATCAACTCCTCACTGCTTTTGGATATAAACTGGAAATCCCAAGAACCCAATTTTTCCGAGTATTTTACATTTCGGATGTCAGAGTCCAAACCAGATACTAATTACTTAATTTTCTGTACTGCCTTTTGAGGGAAGCAAATATATTCTGGCAGACAGAAAAACATAAATAAAAGGATAACTGACATATCTGTAAGCACATGGTATCAGGGAAACTAAAAGGACTCAAACTCTGTACTAGTCATAGATTTTTCACAACCTTACAAAGCAATCTACCTCTTTCTCTCTCTTCTCTGGTAATGTCCTCAAAGATATTTTAATTCATACATCTCTAACTATACTCTGAGCACCTGTATTCATGTATTTAGCTTTGAAAGCTGCTGCTTTTCATTCCGATTTGAAAGACGAAAAAAGGTTTGTGCATCTAAAACATGCAATTTTGCCAACTCTGCAAGTTGTTCCTAATAAAACACCTCAGCTCCTCATACAAACTTTGTGCTCTTTATATCCCTGGACCATCCCAGTTACAGCAGTGTTGTTAACAAGGGGAGCTGAAAAAGTACAAAGCTCACTACACAGAAAAAAATATGAATCTTGAATTCACTTCTCTGCTGACAATCTTCTCTGCAAGATGATCTTCTCTCATCTATCCCCACCAGAGCTTTTGTATGTGTGGTACGTACCAAAGCGTAAGCAGAACACGTACAAACACTAAGCCAAAGACACAGGGAGTGGTATCTGGACTCACTTGCATCTATCCAGAGCTGTACAGACAGCAAAGCCGTAGACTTTTCACACCGGGTCTGTAAATTGCAAAACATCAAAGTCCAATTGCAAATAATCCTAGGATTTGCATTTGTTTAAAAAAGTCTTAAAATTGTCAATATGAAGAGCAATAAGCTCTATAGCATTTCCAGTGGAACTGGTGCTAGATGGGAAGGTGTAATAATTTCTGCTGCATTAGGAAAAAATCAGCTATTGATTGCAAGGGGTTAAGAATAGCTGAATCAAGTCATTAAAAAATCATTAGGATTTGTGTTTTCCTTTGTTCCTGTTGAATGCAACAAATATCTCATTTAGCAGAAATATTCATGGTTAAGAGATGATTTCTCTGCAGAATAAAATGAGACAAATGGCATATTTTTAACAAATGCTTTTAATTTACAGAGCGGGTTTTGACATGCCTCTGATTATCTGTATTTCTGGCTTCCACCTAGTTACAAAGAGATCAGTGCTTTTCTAGAGGAGGTTGACTTGGCATGTATGATCCATTTTTTATACTATTCAGCATTAAATCAGGAGGCACGATTGTTGTCCTTCTCTGCAAAAGACTTTCACATGTCCAAGCAATACTTTCATTTAAATAATACTACAAAGTTTTTATCAAGTGGTTTGCTTATAGTACAAGCCAACAGCGTATTTGTTTGGTACCATTAAATGTGGTTACTTCTGATTCACACATTGAAACCAAAAGAGTCAATGCTGCTCTAAAATATGTTTTAACCACCTACACTAAGTCTAACTGGTCAGATTGTTCTCTGTTACAAATCAACATAAGTCTACTGATGCCAAGGGAAGATCTGCCCACTTTAATATTATTTCATAATCACTTAAGGAAGTACATATTCTTAATGGAACCAAGCACATAACGTTCTCTTGCAGTTATTTAGCATTTTAATGATTTTGTTAGTTGTGATCACCTTACTTGGAAAGTAGTATTTTTAAGAGAGAATTTGTGATTTCTCTTTGGAATAGATTTAAAAGCTTAGAAAAAAGACTAGCAATCTCTTTAGAGTAAATGCTGACTGCAGTTAGTGAGGAGCACCAGCAGCATGCCCGATGTGGTTACGGTCCCTTTCCACCCTCAGAACAGAAAAGAAAAGAAGAGCTTCCACAAAAAGCAGGCAGAGACCGTGCCCAGATGAAGGGAGCTTTTGTGAGCCAAAGCAGGGGAAAGTGGGTAGGACAGGCAGGCCAGAAGGAGATGGGTAGTACGTAGGTGGTATGCGCCAGCAGGAAAAGTGTGAGAAAAGAACTGAGGTGGTGGGATCATAAAAGTGAAAATTATGCATCCACATATTTTATACAAATTGTTTCCAAGTACAAGTTGAAGTAGTGCTTCATATATGCAATGTGACAGTAGAGCCCTAAACCAAATTTTAGTGGGTGGACAACAACAAGTTATGAAGAAAGATTTAGGCTTAAATTGACAAGCTGCAAAAGGACTATAGTGCCCTCTGACATCGGACGACACATTTATCATATTAACTGAAAGGATCAAATGAATGCAACTTAAAAAGGCAGCTGACAGAGCACTTGAGAAAGGCTAGGTTATTTTTTTAAGACTATCTCAGAGGGAAGTAGACATTTTCACAAAATGTATAGACAAAATATTTTAAAAATAAAACTATTAAAATATGCATTCTAGACATACAACAGCAACAAGCTAAATCAGAATGTGAAGAGATTCAGCATTTCCTCTAAAAATAAGGCTGTAAAATGATGATTTTCAGGGTAGTAGCTTGGGTTGCATTTAACAGTCAGAGCAAGCAGATATTCACCTGAATGCTACCAGCTAAAAGTGCATGTGTTGCAATTACATTTCACTCAGAAAGGCTTTTTTAAAATGGATTTCTCAGAAGCTTATTTACCTGCATCAAAGACACAGAATGCTTCAGTACTGCACCAGTGTCTGCAAATATATAATCTTACCACGTTGTTACATCAGCTCCTAAAACCCAAGCCTCATAAATCAAAATTCTGATATCTTTTTTACAAACTGTGAACAGGCTTTAATTAAGCCCATAGCAGTTAAATCAAAGATCAAAGATACTTGCATTTTGTGCATCCTGTATATTCAGCACCCAAGGGAATCCTGTGAGGGCTTTCTGCAACTCTGAAATGGATTCAGGACTCCAGGGCTCAGCTTTTGACAATAATTCACTGTGTGTGCCTCTGGAAGGTATTTAATCTCTCCTTGCTTTTGTGCCCACTCGCAGTATGTGTAAAAAGTGGTCATTTGAGAGGCAGTGGCCTCATCTGAATTAATTTAACGTTTACAGAAGTTCAGTGAAATTCTTGGATGAAGGGATGACAAGGAGAACAGGAAATGCTGTCGCTGTTTCCCTTCCTAAGAAAACTGCATACATCATCATAGAAAAGCTTTACCTGAACAGATAGAAGAGTGAGGTATTTCAGACTTAAGAGTGGGTTTTTATTAGGATAGTGAGTCTGCCAACTAGGCTAACTGCCTTGTGAATTAGAGACCTTTCCAACAAGGGTAGTGATAGTGCAACACAGCAAATGAGAAAGAGGTAAAAAAGAAAATCCTAAATATGTGCTGTAGTTTAACCTGGCAGCCAGCCACTTGCTCACCCCTCCCCTTCCCCCCAGCAGGGTGGGGAGGAGAAATGGGCAAAAGGAGAAACTCCTGGGTTGAGATAAAGACAGTTTAATAAGAAGACAAAATAAATACTACTACTACTAATTATAATAATAGCTATTATAATTAATATGCAAAACAAA
>Ga0181612_144171_pt1 | contig 15909 bp, 17 predicted proteins | sample HoacroProtozoa21_FD_119630 | JGI IMG/M metagenome (GOLD analysis project Ga0181612, IMG submission 119630) | Hoatzin crop microbial communities from Cojedes, Venezuel. Combined Assembly of Gp0051906, Gp0051904, Gp0051908
AATGATTCAACTTTCTCTGTTACTTTATAGAATTTTGAAAACAGGTTCAGTCACACCAAAACGTCTTTAGTATTTCTGGTGAATAAACTATTCAGTCAAAAGAAGCCACGTAACTGCCTACAGCTAGCTGTTGGTAAAGCCGAGGGGCCGCTAATTCACATTGGACCTTTGAAAATATTTACTTTTGGTTTAGTTCTGTGCTCCAAAGCACTAATGATTAATACAGACAGTGAATGCTGCAGCAAATCCTCCTGGGTCAGACCAGTGGGGCATCACCCCGGCTGTATCCACCCCTGAGCTCAGAGGAGGGTTCTGGCACCAAGAATTGAGGTTATGTGGAAGGAAGGGTGTCCAGAAGGACACAGAGGGGTACTTTGTATTTTCCAGGGACCTTGTCAGGACTGACGAACCTGAGCTGGGAGCAGGAGGTTCCTGGGTGGAGGAAGGGGCTTTCACACTGTGAATGTGCATCCCGTGCAGAACAGAAACGTGCTCCCGAAGGGAAAGCTCCAGAGGGGAGATGCAAGGCAGGTGAAGTCAGGGAGAAGCAGGTCACACAGAGACACGAGTTGTCACCACATCTCTCTCAGAGGTGTGGATATACATCCTCAGTCCCTGAGACTGTGGCAAGGACAAACCTGCATCCTCACCTGCTGTGTGTTAGCTTCCCACATGTAATTTCCAGTGTAATTAGTCCTTTGTGCTGCTACACATTCTCCATGGGGGTGGGTTCCCCTTCCTTGGCATGGCTGTCTATGTTAGATTTCAAAGTCAGAAATGAAGCTGATATTGATTATCGTCTCTACAGACAGTGGAAAGAGATCAGGACCTCCAAAAAAGTTACCCACCCCTCCAGCACCTGCTGAAAGAGGTGCTGAGCAATGCTCTGGAGGCACCAGCTCTGCTCTGCTCACTGCAGCAGGAGAGGACAGAGCTTGACCCGCCTGAGATTTCAAGAGCATCTTTTGCAGATGGGTCAGTGCATGCCAGCCCACCTCTGGTCCAGCAGCCCTGGTGTCGCGGCCGGGGCAGCCTCTGCCGTGGGGATCCCAGATCCTCGCTGCACCGAGCGTGACGGCACTCTGCCAGAGCACCGCCAGCTCCTGGGGCTCTGAGGCAGATTGAGCTGTTTGTTTTGCCTTGTCTGTCTCTTTATGCATCCCCAAGTCCCCAGTGACTCTGACAGCAGCTTCCAACACTGAAGGCATCCTTGTTTTCATATATCTGTTAAATAAAATGTCAGCAGGTGACAACACATGCTTCATTGGTGCCGCTCTGTAATTTAACAGAGTTAAGAATGGATCAGAGCCTGACATCACATTTAGATTTAGAAACTAGTTTCAGTTTTGGCTCTATTTGGTACAGACCCACTGCACTGCATCGTCCAGCGTGCAGTGACAACATGTCAGGCTTCATTCTGCACTGGTTAAATCCATGTCTGATAAACTCTCGCCTGTTGCAGGACAGCACTCATTCAGGTATACCTTGCCTAGCACAGGTGGCTTGGTTGGGCATGTTTACTTCTCTAGCAGTAGTGTCATCTAGTAAATCCGACTCCAGGAAAGCAAGAATGAACAAGTGTTGGAGGTTTTTGCCACCATCTTTCCCTAAAGGCTTGTTTTTCCTTTTTGCCAAACCCAGATATGCTGTTGGCACAAGCAATCACACCCTTCGCAGTGACACCGTTCATCTGAGAGCAGTGTAGTGCAATCTGGTCCTTTTTCTTAGACGTTTCACTTTAAAAATTACTTTCATACAATCTTTACACAGAACCTGAACTATTAACTACGAACTTTTCCTGTGCTGGGACCAGGAGGTGGGAATGTGCTGCACGAGTCACTCAGCAGCAGCTGAAGACCCCTTTGCAGGGTCTCATCCAAAGCAGCAACGCTGTCAATCAGACTCCATGTTTTGGGGAGAGCAGACAGGTTTTTTTCCTATCAAAGCAACGTGTAGAAAACCTATCCCTGGCCTTTGCTCCCCTGAGCTCTGCCTAATGCTCTTGAAGATCCCCGCAGCCAGTGGTTGTCTTCAGGTGAGCATTCAATTTATAAATCTTGCTTTTTGTAGCTGAAATAAAAAAAATAATCTATGCATTCTGTGTGTGGGGAGTGTTTGACACCACTGTCTAGTAATCCTTGCTTTCAGCTGATACTGCTCATCATGATTAAATTTGAAATTTTTAATACCAGTTACCATGGCCATGAACTTCATTTCTATTGTAGTGTATTCATATCTCTTCTTTTGTTCCTTCTGCAACACATGAGCTGCTGGACTCCTGACTGGCTGCCTGGTGGTAAGCGAACTGCCCTGACATTCCCTTTAAAAGCAGGTGGATACAGCCCTTTTTTACATTTATCATTATAGTACTGCGGGTCTGTGAAGTATCAATTAGTTGTGTTGATTTTTCAGCTCTTTAAACCACCACGTAAGCACAGTGGTGAGGGGCTTAACCCAGCTATCACCTTCCCGCGTCCTCTGTGGTGTTAATTTATTTCCATACAGTTTATCTGCAGAACTGGAGCTGGCATTTTGGCCTGCTTAGCTCTAGTTCAGTAGCTGGATTTGCACTGACTCTTTCTAAAACTTCTCCACACTCTGGTCACACTTGCTAGTGTTTCTCCACAGAGGAAAACATTGGTCATGCCAACCTCAGTGCCATCAGAAATTGTCGCAAAATTCTGGCAAAAACTACCAGGAAACAATTGCCTAAATACACAGTGTCTTGCAACATGCGTGCTGCAGGTGTATAGAGGCTTCTCTTTTTCAAACAGCCCTTCCCAGGATCGTGTTGATGCAGCATGAACAGCAGAGCATTAATCATCAGCCGTTTCTCCATGCAACTCTTCTCTGCAGGTCATGGGAAATGTCCCCCTGTGACATACTCAGTTAATTAATTTGCGTCTATATGCATGAGAATAATTGAGTCTTTTATTTTTTCCTCACGGTGTTTAGCAAGTACCTTCACTCTGTCTGTCTGTCCGCGTATGCAGGGCTAAGCAGAACAATAAGCTCACCTTCGCCTCTGCTGTAGGTGAGGGGAATTTGAGGATAGCTCTGGACTCCACACTTGTGTGGACAATATCTCCCACCCTGTCTCACACCCAGACCCATGAGCTCCAGGTCCTGTGTGCAGTGGATACTCGCCAAGACCTCCCTGCCTGAGCACCACGCATCCTCTGGCAGCGCTGGCCTGCGCTGCCTGGTTTGCTCTCCTTGGCAAACTCAAATTGATTTCTACAGAGCTCGTTCTGGGTCTGGAGTGGTCTGTCCCAACGCTGTGTCCTGGCTCCCTGTCGCAGCCTTGGCATCCCATCGAGGACCCATTTGTCATCCCCAAAACTGAAGAACTCAGACTAGGTTAGTCTCAGGCTCCTCTCTGCATTCATCTCCTATTTGTGTTCTTTCTGACAAACACCTCTTCCAGAGATCCATTATCACGTGAAGTGCAGCTCTCCGCAGGAGCTGGTGCTGCGGTTTCTCTGCTCCGCTCGAGTTCGCCAAACGCTATTGAAACCACCAAGTGCTTCAGAGCCAGCCATTGTCAGAAAATAGGGTTACCTCCCGAGTGCCTCCCTTTTGGCTGGCAGACAGAGCAAAGCGCTGTTTAACCTTGTCCAGCTGCCCTCCGCCCTTCTGGAGGGCTTCGGCTCTGAGGGGCTGTTGATTTGACTTGCCCATTCAGCGTGCTTTTTTGGCTCCCTTTATTCCTGGCACTGTGGCCAAGCTCCAAGGAGGTCATGTTCCTGCTCACACTGATTTGTGCCCTACAGCACAACCTTCCAAGCAACAGAACAGCTCATTCCAGAGCTGCACAGATGCAGAGGTCCCCACGCGGGCTACGAGGATGGAGCCTTGGCTTTGTCCCTTCCCGTGTCCCTCAGCCATTTCCACAAAAGAGCTAGGCACTTCGGTGACTTCTTTACCAGCAAACATAATAAAAAGAAGCAGCTGCTTTGCTCTGCCCTAAGTCTGCATTGAAAGAGAAGAAATACTGAGGTGGGCTTGGGAGGTCCCACAACAGGGAAAGCTGCAAACCTGACGCCTGGCTCTGCCGCGGACTGACTGCTTCCCAACACTCTGCATTTCCACAACTGTCACGGCAATCCAGCCTCCAGCCCTGCTCTTCTGAGCAGACAGAGGCTGTGTGTATCCAGCCCGTCGAGCTGTCACCGTCTCAGAGTGACAGCCGCTTTACAAGCTGTGAGACAGACAGGGCTCTGCACCCTGCCTTCTGAACCGGGGGCTCGGGGCATAGCAGCCGGGAGGATGAGCTCAGCTTATACTGGAGTTGAAACCAGGCCAGGAATTCTACATGCAGACCAGCTGCCCTCTTTGCTCGCTGGCAGGATGCATCATAGACCCAAGGCTGCAGATTGCCTGGGGAGGCTCCTTTGACTTCTGCAGAGGACATCACCACAGACGTGTCCAAAGAACTGCTGTCCCAGCAAAGTGTGTGCCTAAAACTCTCCTTTTCTTGGCTGAGCCATCCATCACTCCTACAGCTTCAGGTCAGAAATGTGCCTCTAGCAGGTTCTGCCTCTCCCTTTGCCTCCCCGTGTGAGCATGGCTGCCCTGAAACAGGTCAAGGTGGTTCAGTCGATCGGGCAGTGATGTGCTTTGCAACTGCAGAGAAAACCTCCAAGGCAACACCAGAAAATAAGGGCGTGAAAGGAAGGCACTGCCGAGCAAACCTCCTGCTTTGAATGTCCTGGAGTTGTTCGTCTTCTGGAAAGGAAAACAGAACATGAAAACTCTTCAAAGAAAACCCTCCAACAGCCAAAGCTGAGCTGGTGTGGAGCTGCAGTGGAAACTCAGGCATCCCCAGACGTGACAGTTCCTGAGCACCATGAGCGTGTCCCTACATCGCAGCCACTGGCTGTGGGAATCACACACTGTGCCAGATGATGAAGCACCGGGCAGTTCAGCACAGTCACCTCTACACCATGTGGGATGTACTCGGCTTTACAGCTACGGCCCAACCCCTTGAACCATATCACAGTGCAGCCGTACTGCTGGGTGAGAAGAAAATTCATTAAATAAACATTCCTCTGAAGGAATAGCACTGATATTAAGAGTCTATCAATAATGATTCACTAGGCCATGATAGCAATGAAATTGCAGTGATAAAGGGTGACAAAATATTGTAAGATATGTGCATGGAGGTTGCGGAGCACATTATCTGATCTGAGAAGCAACATGTTATGATGTGCATGAACCCAGCTGCTGCCTGCGGTTAAGGCTACAGGAAGACACGGGGAATACACTGTGCTGGTGAAAGACGGATTTTATCTGGGGACTGTTCCCTTGGCGTGGGGACTGACCACACCACAGTGCTTGCACTGTACCTCTCCCAGGAGACCTTGCTCTGGCCATGTCCCCAGGCTTCACCGCAATACAGGCAATTCATTAACGACTGGTGATGAAGAGCAACACTTCTCCCCTCCAAATGTGCTGATGTGGAGTCACCTACTGTCCAAAGAACTTCTCTGGGGACATCCCTGAGTGTCAGCAGTTGGACTTTGTGTTTCTCCTGTCATTGACAGAGCAGGCTCTGGGCACAAGCATGCAACTGCCTGTGGCAGCAGCCAGGTCGGACAGACAAAACCCCACTGCCTGGCCCACAGCTTTGCCTATGATGGAGCCCTGAAAAGCTGGGCTGGCTGCTAAAGAGGTGCCCAGCTATGTGTGGTGGGATTGGGGGTAGCAGAAGGACCCAGTCCAGGTCTTCTCACCCTCCCTACAAACTCTCTCTCACCTTTCTCCAGGCTGGGACACCCTGTTCCCTCTTCAAGACAGCAACATGCAGTGCTGATGGTGCTGCTGAGGAGCCCTGAGCTGGCTCTGGTTGCACACCAAGCCCTGCTACAAGGCAGCAGCAGAATAGCAATGCAGATGTGCTGGGAGGGGGTTCTCTGGCTGGGAATCCCCTGCCCCCCGAGCATACCCCATCCCAGCAAACCCCTTTCCCAGCCTCCCAGACCCTGATGAGAGCAGTCTCCTGCTGCCTGTGCCCCATGCCTCTGCACAGCAGCCTGGTGCCTGCTGCTCGCTGCCTGTTACCATCCAGCCCTTGAGCTTTTCCCGTGGTGCTCGCTCTGGATTGATGGGACTTAGGATTGCAAGCAGTAAAAACATGGTGGGGAAACTGCAGAGCATAAAAGCTGCCCCATAAAGAGCACAGGCTTCTTCTTTTCTTCCTTGTAACCTGTAAAACACCTAGTAAATCCTAGCATGCGCTACCGATGCGGCACGGAGACCTGATCCAAAAGCCCAGGAATATCCCGTGATTAGGTGCACATTACGAGTAAGGGTTTTAGCGAGGCCCAGTGGAAGCTCGTCTCTAACTTGCTCACAGCTTATGTGATCTGACTGGGGGAATTTCCCGTACTTGAAATAAAGCCACCTGCCCATAAGTCATCGTTCTGCTTATTCCACAGCATGAAGGGAATGTGATGATGTTACAACTGGGCTAAAGATGTCAGCCTGAGGCTGGCACGAGGATCTACGAGAGAGATGGGGAAGGAGAGTGCACCAGGAGCCACGCTGCTTTCTCCTTCCCCAACGGACTCAATAATCGACTGGCAGTGGGAGTGAAAGTGCTCCAGCCAAGCAATGTGTGGAGTGGGCTGGTCCCATGCCAGCATGTCGTGATAAGGGTAGGAGGCAGCCCCGGAGAGGTACGGGCAGAGCCAGAGGCTGAAGGAGAGGGCAGCCCTGAGTTGGTTGGGGATACAATGGGATACCTCAGGCTCTGTGTGGGATTGCTGAAGGAGGACACTCCACCCTCTGCCTCTTCTGCCCATGGGAAAGATGTGCCGTGGGGGTTTGCTGCAATTCTGCCTGCTGAGGGCATATCCTCCCATGCTGATGCCCGTCCTGCCTTACCGCTGCCAAATCAGCAGTGCTTTGTGGAGCTGGGAGGAAGGGTGAGAGATGCCGGGGTGTGTTGCCAGCCAGCAGAGAGCTCTGACGAGGGGTGGCTGCTCAGGATGCAGAGAAATGGATGATCGTTGGTGAAGGTGGCCATGGAAAGCAACCTTTGAGCTGAGGTGCCGTGCCCCCTCTCCCCTGATCCGCCTTACATAAAGCATCTGCTGAGGTCACTGCTGTCCACAGCTCCTCCATGGTGGCTCCTGGAAGGCCTCCATGACATGATTATCCCTTCTTAGGAGAGCATTTTCCAAGCCCAAGGAGGGCTTTGCTAACTAATCTAGCATCCAGTGCAGATAATAGGCTTTGAGATGAAGCCCTCCTGGAGTCTATTTTCAGATGGTTTTGCAGCACGTCGCCTGTCACAGCAAGAGCTATCCTGTTGCAGTGCTTGCAGGAGCAGTCCGCTGTGGCGTGGTCACTCTTACCCATTGCTCCCTGCCAGACATGCTCCTTCTCATGTCCTGGAGCACGCCTTTGCTCCAGGCCATACACATGCACTGAAGCAGAGTGAAACCTATGGATGCCATACCCATCCCCACCTCCCACAACTTTAACGTTCTCCTTCCTCTGGGTCTCCTCGGCAAGGGAGTGGAGGTGGGAAGGGCATCTCCCAGACCCGGAGCAGGGCTGGAGCAAGCCGTTTGCCCAGCATCTTTGGCTGCAGGGAGTCACTCTGGCAGCGATGCCCTTCTCCAACCCTGTGAGGTGGCCTGGACAAAGAGGTCTTCTGCTTCTGGCCAGGAGTTTCTTTAGTAGCTGGGCAGCGGCTGAGGCTATTTTGGAAGGGGAGGCTCCCTCCAGAGGCAGCTGGGGACAGGCAGTATCCCCCTCTCCAGGGTGGTATCTGCACAGGGATGTGCAAGGCAAAGGGAGCCCAGTCTTGCTGGCATCCAGAAATACTTGGGATGGGGGAACCCTCCTCTCCCCCATGGCACTCTTCAGCCTGTTTCTGCTCCTGTTCCCCCTTTCACGACTCCACATACCTCTCTCCCTCCTCGCTCTTCAGGTTCACGTCATATTTTAGTACCACAGAACAAAGCTGGAGAGAAAGGCCAAAGCCAGGGGATCTCTCCAAGGCGGGTGTTGTACCACACGCACCCCACAGCTCACACAGCTCTCGGCTCCCTAAAGGCTGCAGAACTGGGATTTCCCAGCCAGCCCAAGTGGAGCCAATGCATTAGCAGCTGCGTGCGGGAGCCCGGAGCCAGCTCGGCACTGCGGGAAAGGATGACTAATCTGCTCTTTCTGCTCAGCTGGAAGCCAGGGTGGGAATTCATAAGGCAGGCAGCTCGTGCCAGCCTCTCAATTAGGGACAGCCTCACCCAAGCCCCAGCCCCAGCGTGACATCTCCAGCAGCCCCAGAAGTGCTGTGGCCACGGGGTCCCCCAGCGAGGCAGCCAGGAGGGAACAGGTCAGGGCTGGGGTCAATGCCAGCCCTGCTGCCTGCGTGGGCACCTGCCCACGTGGGACCTCGTCTCTCTGACAATGTCAGGGGGGCATTAGCAAGAAAGCTGCCGCGGGCTTTGCCTCTCTGTGGGGGATATATTAGCACGGGCAAGGGCAGAGAGGCTGGTGCACAGCAGAGGTGACGGCAGGGACTGGGCTGCGGAGGGATGCAGAGATGTGAGTCATGCTGTAAAGTGGTACCACGGTTGGCCCTTCGCCCTCCCACCTCGGGAGGCTGTGTCTGGGGAAGGAATGCTGCTCCTTCCTTGAGGCTTACAGCTTAGGGGTCTCCTTAGTGTCACCTGCTTTATCCACCGAAGAAGGCAGAAGGAAGAAGGTCCTGTGTCTCGGTAGAGCAGCACCAGCTCGCAGCACAAGGACCGGGTGCTGGGAAGGCAAGGGCAGGCTGGGCTGGCAGAGGGGTGGCAGAGCTGCATGTGTCTCCAGGGCTCTGCGGTCCGGCCTGGCAGGCACTGGAGAGCCACTAGGATTTGTGGACTGGAATAGCATGAAATTATGCTGAAAATCCGGGTTAATCTGAATCAGCTCCAGAGGCCAGCTCTGCGAGAGCTGCCTCTATCTCCAGTGTGAATCCAAATCCACCGTGGGCTTAACTCTGGTCTTGGCAGCTTTATGTCGGCTCTGATTAGTTCACCTTCTTTACAGCTTCCTGACCCTCTGTTGAGGAGGCTGTCTTCAGATTTTCAATATTTTATATTTACACAACAGTGAAACCATCCTGAAGAGTCCCCAGGAAGAGCAACTCCTGAAAATGCCACCTGGCCTCCTGCCTCCCTATGGACCACCATCTGGAAGATGTTGTCCAGCATCCTCTGACAACCAGAGTATCACATGGGATGGAAGTGCATCCTGCACCCTTGAATGCATGCCTAAATCAGGCCCAGCCATGTGGAGCTGGCACTACTCAGGCTGTTTTCTGGTGGGTGGTGCTGCTCTTCAGGAGCTGGCAGCCAAACCACGTCCCATAGCATGAGCAGCACTGGGAACATGGGTGTACCCTGATGAGGCAAGTACAATAACGGGAAGGCGTTTTGAACATTGGCCTCTGACCAGGATGTCAGAGAAAATGATGGTTGTGGTTGTGACCCACCAGTGTAGATCGTGGGGGAGGATCAACTCCAAAATACAACCAGAAAGATCACAGGAGAAGCAGGAGCACAGATAGGTGTGGGTGCCGCAGGGACTCCTGTTTTGGTGGGCAGAGTGTCCTGTGAGCTGGGAGCCCGGCTGGGGTTCCCTGCAGGTCTGGGGTGCTGAGCTCGCAGGGCAGACAGCTGCAAGCAGCCAGGATGCGGAGGGTGGAAAGAGCTACCACCATCACCATTATTAAGAAGCAGAAAGATGAGGGCAGCAACAGGATGCCTGTCACCTTCCTGACAAACAGGGAAATTTTGGGTGGTGATTCCTGTTTTTCAGCTCTCCAGAGCCCCTGCTCATCCTTCACCTCTGTCCTGTCTCATTTCCACTGGTACATGGAACACCAAACTGGAGTGCTCTGCTTCCACACGTGAACATGATGCTGAATGGAGCTGGACCAGGCAAGCCCAGGGAGCAGCTGAGCGAAGCAGACAGGGTAGAAATAAAAGGACAACAGAAGGAAAACCACTCCTTTCCCTAAATAGACAAGAGTTTAGGCACTCCACAGAGCAACCACTACAGTTTCCAAAGAAGGAGAGGCCACCCAGTTGCTGTCCTTGGCTACTGAGGCCCCTGAGCTGGAGTCCTGTGGTCTCTGCAGAGCGTTTCTGTGTTCAGGAGATGCTCTCCATGGAGATCAGAGGCGAGAGATGTGGACAGCCAGATGGAAGGTAGGGCAATCATCTGTCCCCTGTGCCTGGTGCTGTACGAGTGGAGTGGGTCTGACCAGCTCCTTTCTGGAGCAGATCCCCAGTCCCCAGCTGCGCTTCGCTCGGGATATACGCCAAAGCAGATACAACAGGCATGGAGATGGCAACACAACGGCAGAGCGTGTGGTCAGAGAGGGCAGCACTGAAACAGTTTCCCCGTGTGAGCAGACACCCTTGACCAGTACCTGCCATCCCAACACCTCCCCTTCTCAGTTCTCTGCCTCCTCCCTGGCCATAGCTTCTTGGCACCTAGGCTGGCGGGGACAGAGTTATGCTATCAGAGGCCCCGGTTATATATGGGTGCAGAAACAGGGGCATGTGTGAACAGAGCCCTTGCAAAGAGTCAGGGACCTTCCTTCAAGATAAAAACTCTCCCTCTTTTCCCATTTGCATGTTAACCTTACAGCTCTAGGTCCCAAGGAAGCCAGCTGGGACAGGGACATGGTGAACTCTTTGCTCAGACATGTTAAGTATCACTGCTGTCTGTTGGAAAGCTGGTAAGACCGGTCCTTCTGTGCCATCCAAACACCCAAAGGTGTGCCACTGATTTCTCAGTAGATGGTGGCAGAGATCATCTTCTCCTCCAGTCTCTGCCCCAGCCTTTGATGAGTCCATTTTTTATTCCAGCAGCAAATGTCAGGGACCTGAAATTGTTACTGGGGAGGTGGGCAGGGTTGGGGGCACAGATGACGAGCAACCTCCCAGTCTGCAGGCAAGACGCAGCCCTCGTGCACAACTGGAGTGAAGACAGACACAGAGGGACATGGGCTGACATATGCCCCTTCCACAGAGACACACCAGGACACTCACTGGTGCCGAAGCCCCGATGGCCATAAAGTCAAGAGGGTCGTATACCCACGCAGAAAGGCATCCCTGGTGCAGGCACAGGGACACGCACGTGTGTGTTCACAAAAATGGCAATACTTTCAAGAGGACAGTGCAGCAATTTCCTATGTCCCAGCAAAGCACTGAGGGGAAAGACCCAGCTCTGCTGCTGCTGTTTGTGGAGCAAGGAAGCCTGGCAAGTAGGGAATTTGCTGAAGACCCTTAGCTGTAACCCCAGGTGGGGCACTCAGGCCAAGCTGAAGAGATCAGTGCAGAAGTTCCCCACTCTGGGTTCCTCTGCAAGACCCTTGGAGGTCTGTGGAATGAGGAGGGATGCCTCCACAGAACACTGCTTTCCTTGGAAGAGAACAAGAAGAAAAAGAAGAGAGGAGTGATGCTCAAGAGGCTTCATTAGAGAGCACAACAGAGCACTGACAGAGTTCAGGCTGCTGGGGACAACCAGAAGCCCTTTATAATGGCCTTAGCTGAGCAATGGTGCTGAGGAAAGTCTGAAGGTTTGCACCAGATGCCAGCAGGACCAGGAAGGGGCCAAAAACCAGAGATTGTGTCAGCTGCTGGAATAGAAAGTGTAGATCCATGGATGTTGTCTGAGAAAAAAGCTAACTTTACTGCCCTAAGTGATTTCTGTTCTCTTCACTGTGAAGTCCCCAGCTGACTGTGCTGGACCATTGCTGCTGTAGCAGACGTTCATAACATGCTGTAATTAAGTGGGCACAAGTCTAATCAGTCTGCAGTGGCATAGAGACTTGGCTAAATGCATTGCTAATCCACGGTATCCCCCTCCAGCAGGGACAGGCAATGTTTTAAATTATGGCAAAGCACCAGCGAAGCACAGGTTGTCGCCTGGTGACCTTCTCTGTGGCAAACAGAACTGCTCCAGCTGAAAACGATGGTCTCAGCAGTGTGTGCAGAAGGCAGCCCCTGAGCATGTCACGCTGGATAGGATGAGCAGCCAGCACCTCCTTCAGAGTCCAGCAAGGGGACAAGGGGAGCCAGCTCTGGCCTTGGCCCAAGGATTTGTGACAAGGAACATCCTCAGAAGAGAGAGATGACAGCATCCCCAAGAAGTGAGTACGCAGCCTCCGGGACCCGCAGCACTGCTTTTCCCAGGGAGGCCCAGACTGGTGAAATACTGGTAACAAGTTCAGCTGGTAGGATGCTGCAAGCATCTGTAAGTATGTTAGAGCTGCAATAGCTTCTAAGTGTTCTTGTTCTTCCAGCTAGATGGAGGATGCTAGGCTCTGTCCCTGTCCTGCACTGCTCAGACAGGGAGTGCAGGCAAGCTGCAAGTCACTGTCCCATAAAGCAGAGCTCCTGCTGCCTTTCTGCACTGAGAGGGCCTGCAGAGAGTCTTGGGTGCAGGGAACCATGAAGGCACCCGTCCTCCTGCTCCCTGCCCGCTGCCCCTTTCCACCCACACTGAGAGCCAGGGCAGCAGAGGAGTTAAGAGAGTCTGCATTCTCCACCATCAATCCATCCTGCAAATCTGACGGCCCCATGTCTTCAACGGGCCCAGATTGATTTCTTGACTGGGAGCAATGAGCAGCTTCACATGAAAAATGAGGCTTTGCGCCGTCAATAGAAGTTCTAATTACAACTTAAATCCAGGACATTCTTTACAGAGCAGACCAGATTTACAGCGTCTTGCAGGTGGGCGTGCAGCCCTTTCTAATTAAAAGCAGCACGCATTGCAGATTGCTTCAGACGGGCCGTTTCCAGCTACCCAGCACGGCAAGGGCACAGGCAGCTTCTGCCATTGAGCTTGCAAGGGAGGTCCCAGGCAACCCAAGGGCACACAGCACCGCTTGCTTTGGAGAACTGGCGGAAGGACAGAAAGCTCCAGTTTCCTCTTTTCTTTTATCTGTTCTGCTGCTGATTAGGTTGCCCACACTGGGTGCTGGGCCTCAGCTGAACAGCCCGGCATGCCCAGCACCGTCCCCCCAGCCCACCCCATTTCTCCATGCCCCAGGCTGTGCCGCATACAAAGGGCAGAACTGCTGGTCCTGACAAGGTGTGATCCAGCAAGCTGTGGAGCATGTGCTAGGACATCACTTGAAGCAGCCTTAGAGCTCACCAGTGCTCCTAGGAGGGGGCCCAGTGTGCCAGAGCCTGGCATGAAGATGCTCTGCGGGATCTGTCAATGGGAGCTGTGACAGGGTAGGTCCCAAGGTGGTGAGCAGGGCTCTCCTTCCAGCTCTGCTGCCAAGGCACTCTGAGGCTTTGCACAGAACACGCTTATCTGTGCCTCAGTTTCTCCATATCTGAATTAGGAGAAATGTCCTTCTGGACAGGGCTGGAAAATCAGAGAGCTTGAGAAAGGCAGGGAGAAGGTGTCTTGTTAATTAGGCGTTACTGGTGGGACTCTGTCAGAGGGAGGTGGCATGTCTTGAGCCTGGATGTCTTGCATCACTACCCAGAGAGGTGCTTTTGTGGGGGAAGCCCCACTACCTGGGACTGGGACTTTTTTGGGAAAAGCCTGCCCTTCTGCACAGAGTCCTCACGGCTGGTGCCCCACCTCCTCCAGCCCCCCGGGCCATGGCAGGCACTGCTCCGCACTGCAGCGTGGTGGTGCTTTGCGGGAGGCTGCTGTCTGCTGCACTGCAAGGGTGCTCAGGAGAGTGTGCTGCAGGACATCAGCCCAGGGTGTGCTGGGGGGCAGGATCCCTCTGCTAGACCCTGCTGGCTGCTGCACCATGACCCTGAGCTTGCTCAGAGGAGAATGGGTGTCTGAGAGCAGTGTTTCCGAGAAAAGCCCCAAAAGATGCTGGAGTTGGAGGAGGCCAGAGACAGAAAACGTTGAGCAAATGTCCATCATCTGATGAGAGATCCTGGCTCCTAGGGCAATGCTGTGTGTCCCAAATGGCTTCCACTGGAAACCTGGCTGCCCCAGCAGTGGGAAGTAGCTCCATTTCTCACAGAGGGCACTGGTATTAGAGAATGCACTCTTTCTGGTGGATGTCAGGATCCAATATGACCAGAGACATTGCCATTGTGGTGATGGGGACAAACCAGCCCCATGCCACATTTATCTCCTGATGGTCAGAGCATCCGTGCTCCCAGCTCTGCTTCTAGCAGAGTGGAGAAGATCCTCCTGAGCCACTCCTTCTTCAGCACAGGATTTGTGGACCTAAGATGGGTTACAGTGATCAAGGAGAGCACTGATTTCATAGGATTGGAAGTTAAATTACTCTTGCCATGAGCTGATGCTTTTGAGCAAAGAAATTCCCTCCATAGAAGGGCTGCTGGAGGTTAGTGGTGATGAAAGTGCAGTGTATCAGGGCTCTCCAGAAATCACCCCTGCTCCTGCTGGAGCCTGAAGAGGTGGAGCTGTGTTTAGAGTCCAGAAGTTCAGTGGTGAGACTGATTCTCCAGAGCTTTTTCCGCTGGGATCTTGGAGAACCAGAAAGGTGACGCTGGAAGCTGCTATCCAAAGAGCCTACCTGTGTCCTGGATCAGAGCCTGGCTCAAAGGCAGGCAGCTGTGACTGCTGGCTGATAGCAAAGGGTAGGACTGGGGATCTGCCCAGTGAACAAAACCAGCCAACTGCCATTGGGACTGAAGGGACAGGCTGCTGTGGTATCCGGCAGGAAAAGCCACCACCAGCCAGGAGACAGATTTATAGCCAACAGCCAGTGGGATGTGACCCTGCAAGGAGCCTGCCAGCTCAAGAGAGGCCACAGATGCCTGCGAAATGTGAGAGATAGGAACTCTATGTTAGGGTGAGCCAGAAACTGGCCTCATGACTCAGCCAATCGGGACCTGACCTCACTGCAAACAGCTGTGCGTGCCCAGGGCATCCTGGATGAAGGCAGAACCTCAGGCTCCTTCCTCCTTGGTCTTTCAGATTTCCTGCCTAAAGCAAGATAAAATAGGCCATGCCATCCAGTCCCTGATGTGGGTGAGCAGCTACCAAACCCAGACGTGACCAGCCCCATTCTGACACATCTGCTACAATTTGTCAAAGCTCACAAGGATGTCAGCAAAGTTCACCCATGTGGTCCCTGTCACTCCCATGCAGATCGGGAACATTGTGTTCTACTGAACTCCTTAGGATTTGAACATACCAGTACCTGTGTATCACTGGGCTAGACAGACCAGGGGAGAGTCCTTCAAAGCTGATGTGCTTCAAACCTAACTGTTATTTCCCTTGAGAGCCGGTGGAACAACAGGAAAAACGGAGGATGGGACTGTTTCCTGATCCAAAGATGCCCAATTTCTGCAGCCCTCAGAGTCAAGATGCCATAGATCATGCTCAGGCACAGACTTTCAGGCCCTCCAGAAGATGACCACGGTTGCCTGGGGGTGAACAGAGTCATCCTCCACACTAAGGCTGATCCTTGTGCCCCCATTGAGACATCTCTGACCAGGTCATAGACTTGGTCACATTACATTGGGCTGTTCTGCCTTGCGGTGAAGGCAGTGGAAAGCTGATTCTCTGGAATTTAAACAGGATTTCTGTTTGCTATAATAGGTGCACCAAAAACATACCCATGTCCTTGCAAGACTTCAGCCCTAAAGAGGAGGAATGTCTTGGTTCAGTGTTTTTAGAGGATTTTTCCTCTGTCAAGGACCTTGAAGCAGAAGTTTGGACTCAGTTTGCTAGGAAAGCTACTGGAGAAGATTTGATATAGATTTGGTACAGAGGATATCTGGAGCTCCTCAAACATGAGGCCATGGGTGATCATGCTCTTCTTGTGAAGCAGAGCTGTTTTGGGGAAGTGTCTGTCTTTCAAAACAGTATGATTCTCCTGTGCTAACATGCCTCCCATGATCTGCTGTCGAGTGACCCACGCTTGGATCAGAGTTTGGATGC
>Ga0181612_114833_pt1 | contig 15908 bp, 12 predicted proteins | sample HoacroProtozoa21_FD_119630 | JGI IMG/M metagenome (GOLD analysis project Ga0181612, IMG submission 119630) | Hoatzin crop microbial communities from Cojedes, Venezuel. Combined Assembly of Gp0051906, Gp0051904, Gp0051908
CATCAAATCCGTATCTTGCCAATTTAGAGAGAAGGATGTTGTGGGGGACTGTGTCAAAGGCCTTACAGATGTCGAGGTAGATGACATCCGTAGCTCTTCCCTAGTCCACTGATGCAGCCACTCCACCATAGAACGCCACTAGGTTGGTCAGGCAGGACTTGCCCTTGGTGAAGCCATGCTGGCTGTCTCGAGTGACCTCCCTGTCCTCCGTGTGCCTCAACGCAGCTTCTAGGAAGATCTGTTCCATGATCTTCCCAGGCACAGAGGTGAGGCTGACAGGTCGGTAATGCCCAGGGTCCTCCTTTCTACGCTTTTTCAAAATGGGTGCAACGTTTCCCTTCTTCCTGTCACCAGAGACTTCACCCGACTGCCATAACTTTTCAGATCTCATGGAGAGTGTCTTGCCAACTTCATCAGCCAATTCCCTCAGGACTCTGGGATACACCTTGTCAGGTCCCATGGACTCTTTTATATTCAGGTTCCTTAGGTGGTCATGAACCTGATCTTGTGTTACAGTCGGAGGGACTTTGCTCCCCCAGTCCCTGCCTTGCAGTTCATCCACTCGAGAAGTGTGGAAAGAAAGGTTGCCAGTGAAGGCAAAGAGGTTGTTGAGTACCACATCCTTCTCCTTGTCCGTTGTTACCAGTTTGCCAGCCTTGCTTATCACGAGGGCTACACTTTCTTTGACCTTCATAATTTGGCCTATAATTCACATAACTTGAGGTGGGCTTTCAAACAGCCAGGCCACACACAAACAATTAATTCAGCAGGCAGAGTCACTCTAAAAAGGAGTATGTGCCAAAATTGTGATCCACATACTGATTCCCATATGTTTCAAATATGTACATGCCCTGTATCTTATTAGCAAACATTTAATATGCTCTAGAAGGGTTTGTGATAAACACAAAGGAAATCAGACTTAATAACTTTGGATTCTAGTTAAAAGTAAATCTGAGATTCTAGCATGGGTTATATTTTGTCCAGCAATATATCAACAGTGTGCAGCTTTATTGCCTGACAAACTGCTTGAGTAAAGGGAATCAGAATGATAATACAGGTATGGAGTCAAGTGTATGGCTAAGAAGATCAAGGGGTTTATTGCTGCAAAAGGAGATCTTGAAGGAAATTTATTGTCATACATGCTTTTTAAGGCACTTTTTGAAGATATCCAACCCCAAAATTCAGAGTTCAGGACTTTATCATACCATATATACTTTACTGTAGGGCCTGGAAAGTGGCACAGAATGGGACTCGTGGACTAGAGTAAGACAGAGAACAAGGGTGATTTGTCTTTTTGTGATTCTTCATTGCCTCTTACCTTGGCGAAAGGAGAGTCTGAACTCTGCAAATAACTTGTGAGCTGCCCGTTGATATGCTGTAGATTTGTTGATTGTTAACTTATATGCAGGAAATTGATTTTATGAAAGGTAACAATTAGACCTTTCGAGTGGAGGTCAGCATTTATAATGTTCAGAGAGACATCATCTCTCATCCAGAATTCTTTGGCTTTTTTTGTAAAGCACGTTCAGCTAATGAGCTCCTGGTACTACGACATGGAGAGGTCTTCTCCCTGTACAGGTTTATGAGTCTTAAAAGCACTCCCTGCTCAAAGTGGCGTGGCAATATTTGCTACAGCAACTATCTAGTATATCTACTAGACTTTTAGTCTCCTAAAAAGATATGTTCTTCAGACTAACCTTCAATTCTGCAACAATTCATGTCATTTCATGAAAAACAGTTTTTGACACTTTTATTTTGATTCCCTTAAAGCAAAATATATGCGACAGAAGACACTAATCACATTTTTAAACAGAAGTGACAGCAGGAAAGGCTTGATGCTTGTAAAATGTGATAATTCAAAGCAAAAATCACATCAGAAAGATCTTTTGTGTTTACTCAACAATTATTGTAGCTAAATACTACCTGGAAGTCAATGGGAGATTCAGCCTGCATACAATATGCATAGCACATGTCAAAGCTATATGCACTAGACACCAAAAGCTACAACTAAAATGGCAACACTAATGTACTGCATGTGGTAATTATGTCTTTTCTGATGGGCAAAACAGAATGAAACTAATTAATGCAGAACCTAAATGAGGGAGGATTCCCAATGTAATGGACCTAGATTCTTGCACTGTTCTGGCTATAGCTTGTACTGGTCAAAGTTATCCAAGGCTGATGTAATTCTGAGATAACTTTATTCCAAAATGCCATGAATATAAATATTTTCAAGGTTATTAATAAACGGGGATTTTTCCAAGTGAACACATTTTGAGGTTATATGTTCTAATGCTTTGTAAACTTTTACAGTCAAGTTTAGTCCTGGTATAAATCTCAAAAGAACATTGATTTTGCATTAAAAAAATAAAGTATTTTTTAATATAAATATGAGAAAAATTAAGTTATGAGTGATAAAAGTTTATTCATGGTCCTTGGGAATATGCTTTTTTTTTATAGATGCTATGGCTGCAGCAGTTTGCTGCTGTTGCTACAATCGGATACATGCGGAGACTTCTTACAATGCTTTTGGATTGAAATATTGCATAAATATCATAACACTTTTTATAAGATTGCACTCAGTTCTCCAGAGACACTGTAGAAGGGCTGGTCTATGGGGAAAATAGGAGACATGATTTAAACAACTCAGCTGTTTAAGGAGAGTGGGGGAACCTCATAAGGTAGTGAGTACATTTTCTTGGTCTAAATCTTTGAAGCCGCAGTAAGAGTGATGAGTTGTCACAGTAGATTTCTACACTGCACTTGTGAAATGAAAGCTTCCAAAAACCTTAGAGGGCTCTCATTTCTGTAATCTGTTTGCTGGAGAAACAAGAGAAACTAGTAAGGAGATGTACTTGAAGTGTACTGCAAATACAACTTTACAATTGTGAATGAACAGAACAGCTTCAAGGACAAGTTATTGAGGCCAGTATAAAAATTCCTCCCTTGCCAGACAAAACAGAGTAGAACCTACGTGTGGCAGAAGCATGAGATGTGCTTCAGCATGTAATACAAGGGTCATTACCTGCAGCAAATCCCAATGAACTAGTGGGTCAAACAAGACATGGCCTCTGTGCCAGTGTTTTAGAAGTGCTGTAGCCACTGCCATGTACAGAAGAAATCTATCTGTAATACCAGGCATGGCAAAAGGGAAAGGTCCATTTAACAATTCCAAGTGAAAGCTTTTGCTGGACCCTACTGCAAAGCTGACTGTGAGGATGTAGGATACCTGGATCATACACGGGTGAATGTTTCCTCGGCTGCAGCACCTCTTAAACTAATTTACGAGCCACGGTGGCCTGGCAGCTCAACATAGCAGTGACTGTATGAAGATCCAAACCATCATGCAGCTGCTCACTCTGCAACACTTGAGATGGCCCTGAAAGTTATTCTTCTCTGTGCCTCGTCCCCGCTTCACAACAAGCATGTTCACAGACTAGCAGGGCCATGCCTAGCGCTACACAGTCAGTCGGAAAGGGGACAGAGATGGCCAGGTCCCTGCAGAGAGCCCATCTGGAGGGAGGTCATCTCGTGGCTGCACTGCTGCTGTGCTGACCACACAGAGCTTGGTGTCACCAGTGCAGATGGGCTTACGCATATCACTGCCCTGCATTGCTCTGGTCTTGGGTTAGGGCCTTCAGTGTCCAGAAAGGTTGCTTTTACTGGGAAGGTAATACAAACCTCTCCTGCAGTCTCACACCTCACCTCCATTACAAGCACTGTCTCCAAGAAACACACTCTATGAGTGCTGCGCTTTTCAGAGCTTTCTCGTGCTAGCAGAGTCTGCAGGGGAACAGGGAGCACGCTTTTCTTAGTGGAGTCTTTTTCCTGCTGCTGGCTTCACACCAAGCTGAGTGACTGCAGTTCCTATCACAAAAACTTGTTATGAGTTGCAGAGTCTTACTCCTTTCCTAGAGAGAGACTTCATCTTGTTGACAGAATATTTGATATCTGTCTGCTACAGCTGACCACGTGCTTTCTGCAAGCTTGGGGATTCTACGCACATTGCTAAAGAAGTCTGGTTTTCCAGATTAAGACACGAGTAATAAAACTGAAAAAAAATATTTACATAAATATATACTTTCTTAAGTAACCCTGGATGGTCGCGGAGTCATGCCAAAGAATGAGTCACTGGTGTTGACTTCCCGTTTTGACTCCCGCTTTAGCAGCCATGCAGCCAATGAGCGTAATTTGAGGGCCCTGCCCCAGGACTGTGCCGCAAGCACGGCTTGGGTGATTGTCCTCTGGTAGTCTGTAGGAGCTCAAAGCAAGAGGTATGTGACAAAGTTGATCCCTAGGATGCTGCATGCTTTTTCAGTGTACTCCAAACAAATACTGCTCTCCTGTCTACGTTTTGGCAGTAAATACATCTCATAGACGGCAAATCATTGCAAGGTCTGTAGACTCATGGTCATCATTGCTGCTGAAAGTAATTTCCTTCTTCCACACTTCACCCTTCACCGCTCCTCACCCTGCTGCTATGCAGAGCCTTGTGTATATCCGCCACACGGCCCTGCCATCTGAGCTAAACCTGAGAGAAAATGCAAACTCTATTTTTGGAGGATGTCAGTTTAAGTATCTGCTAACCCTGTTCGTACTGAGATACTTTTATTGTACATTAAGTGTTAGCAAATACACTGTTCTCTCATTTCTGTGTTTAAAATGGGAAAAAAAATATCTATGAAACGGCAAATATTTCCTCCTGAAGGTCACTAACCTCACTTAGAATTTCATTTGTACTGAATAAAATCTGGTAATTCCATTTAGCCACACTGTACAGAGAAACTAAAAATGCATTATAAAACACATTTTCAAAAGGTCAAAAGTTTTAGGAGAAAATTTGACTTTGAAACAGTGAATGAGACAGTGAAACACGAAACCACAGATAGGACAGGAACAAGAAAGGCAAAACAGATAACGCTGATTATTTCATCTACCTTGTAGTATAATCCACTGTGGTGAAGAAGTAAAAAGTTGGTGATGTTGCCTTCCAGCATACCTTCTGGTATGAAGCCAGATGGAAATAAAGTGTTACAATACCAAGAAAAACAGAAATAAAATCTGATATTTACACAGTTTGTAGCACAGAGCTATGACAAACTCTGCTTAATCTGCATCTACTTTTCACAACTTTTTCCTAGCAGCTGAATTTAGCCCAATATTTGAAAAGTTGGGGGCTTTTTTCCTGAATAATGCCAACATTGTTAAAGTATTGCTGTAGAAAGGAGGCTTTTATTTTCAAATGTTTCGACTTGTATGATTAAAATGTATTAACACGAAATTATTTATACCTACCAAAATACTTGAATTATTCTTTGAAAACTCTGCAACAAACCCTGTTGCATTTGGTCAGGCCTGACACTCCGATGACAACTGCTCTGGCAGACTATGGCCGAACCACCTTCCTTCTGCAAGCTTCCAGTGTGAGTGAATGGTTTTCCCAGCTCCTTGCAAGCTCCTAGTCTATGTCTGTATAAAGGGTTTGAAAGCTACTGAATGACCCAAGAAGTATCTGGAAGATGCTCTTAGCCATATGGTTTAGTTTTAGATAGTCCTGTGAGAAGCAGGGAGCTGGACTTGATGACCCTTATGGGTCCCTTCCAACTCAAGATATTCTATGATTCTGTGCTGCTGTGACCGATGTTCTCCACAGAGGAGCAATTCATTAAAAAGCAGGTCCAGATTCCTAAGCTTGAGCAGGAAGACTCATTAACATCAAGACAGCTATGCTGTGCTGCGTGGACAAAGGAAGTGAAGAACAAAGCATGAATAGTTTTCAGACTCAGTAAAAAGCACAGTCAGGTTCTTATCTGAAAGTAATGCTTATTATTAAGATTGAAAATCCACATTAAATTAACTACAGGATTATATTTGACTTTGAAAATAAATGAAAGGCACAAAGAAGGCTTAATTTTTCTCTCTAGCTCAAGATGGTATCAAAGGAGAGAACATGCTTAGCAACAATGAAAAGTCAGGTCTACATTTTATTTGACGGGACAGTCGCTAACAGCATATGCTGCACTACACTGATGTTTTGTGTAAAACCACGGACAGTAGATGTTCACTAAGCGAGTTGCTCTTCAGTACGCTGTATCAAACCACAAACGTACGTCCTGCCCTGGTTCCAGATGATAAGCTGCCAAAGCTTAGGTTTCAGGTTTAATAGCCTCTGAATGAGTCCTTCTGACCAGGGAATATTTTCCCATTCATTTCTCTGACATGCAGGGTGTAGGCATTGCGAACTCTCTGGCCAATGGACAATGCATATCTCATATCCATATTTTAGTTGATTTCACCCTCCAGACAACGCTGATTGAACCCTGTCTCAGAGCCTGGCTGGAATTCAACAGCCACGGGCCATTCGAAGCAGAGCAGTCACTGACTTGGCAAACGAAGGCCGAGAGCCCGGCCGCTGCCCGGGCAGGCTCAGATGGCTCCGTGGGGTGCTCGTGTCGGAGCAGCCTTCACTGCCTGGTCCGAAGCATGGCCCGGAGGGGCAGAGGCCGGGCCCCTGCTCGGGCGCCGAAGCTGCCTGAAACCGCCGCTCCTGGCCACGCCGGGTGGGAGGGCGCGCAGGTCTGCGGCAGCCCCACGGCTGCCCGGGACGTGCGACGGGCTCGGAGAGCAGCCAGGGCTGGGCAGGCCTCGCCCCGTGCCCTGCAGCCCAGGTGAATTTGTCCCACATCACTGTAGCAAGCAGCAGTGCCTGGGGAGCGAGGGCAGCGCCCAGCTGCTGCAGCTCGGGCCCGCGTCTGGCCATGACAGCCAAGGAAGCCCTGCACCAGGCAGGCCAGCGTCGAGACTGGTGAGTGTGGCAGGGCCAGTAAGGTCCCCACCAACTCCAAACACTCGGATCTGCGCTCAACCTTGGACGCAGGTATGGAAGGCCTCAGCGCCGTGGTGTTAGTGGGGGAGCAGGAAGGGGCAGGGGCACCACGGACACGCCGGGGGGGGGACGGCAGGCTCGAGGTGGGCGCCCATCGCTGCTGGCGGCGGCTCTGCCTCGGATCCCCAGCAGCCCTGGCCTGGTGCGCACAGCGCGGTTCTTGCTGGAAAGGGACCAGTGGCTCTGTCCCTCGTGGGTCAGCATGGGGCAGGGGTCAGCGGCTGTCCCACACCCCGCACCCGGTGTGCCACGGGCTCAGCTCATGCACGGGGGAGAGGAACGAGAGCTCCGGCAGCGTCCAACACGTGAGATATACGGAGGCCCACTCTCCTGAATACAGATTTTTTTTCCAGTATACGCCAAAATGTAGCTGCTCACATCCCATAGTGGTCACTTTGAATTTCAGAATCCAGTTGCTTGTCTGAATATTTCTTTAGCCAGAGAAATATTTCAGTTTCTCAGATAAATGCATTCCATCAGTTTCTTATCTGTGTTTCTGCCCAGTGTCAGATTTCTAGATGTGGTATTTATTTTTTGTATTCATTATTGGAGTAATCATTAGGCCTTTTGCTTGAAAATAAAGTGTAACCTTAGACAAGACTTGAAAACAGAGTGAGGACAGATTTATAAGTCTACAAACATGCCAGCACAATGATCTGCCACCACTGCTGCTCAGGGGCAAAACCTGAGCTCACCACACAGAGACCTCCTGAAGTGCAAGAGCCTTCCTCAGTGCTGCATACAAAATCTCTGCGAAATCCCACCATGTCTTGCAGCCACAGTGTAAATTTGGAAACTCCAGTAGTGGGAATTTGCAGAGATGAGAAACAGCAGCAACTCAATGCAGAATTGTAGGACTCCTTCCAGCCACAGACTTCAAATTACATGTCTCGAGCATGCTTGAGTTTAAGGGAGTTTGCAGTTACACCTTAGCAAAATCAATGCAGAAGAAACAAGAAAGACTCAGAATTCAAAAGGGAACAAGGACTTCACAACAATAAACCTAAACCACAACAATTTTCAAAAGGGAAAAAACCCCAAACAGCCCAACCCAGAAGCCCACAAAAACCACAAACTGGAGTTTATGCTGAACATATTAATAAGAACAAGCATTTGCATTTCTGGTCTAAATTCAGGTTGTTACTGAAACTTTCACTCTCTGGTTTCTATCCCAATAACTTGTTCTCATTTTTCCTTCGATCTTTTTAGAGTTGAAGGAAGAATGACATCAAATACGCTTTACACCTAACAAAAAGACTCATTCTGGACTTCTTTTGAGAAACCTGTAAATGGCTGGAAAATTTTAAATGCAACCAGCCTTCAGTGTGTCACAGTCCCCTGCTTTGCTCCCGAGAGAGATGACTTTTGTTTTCTGAGCCAGCGGTTCTTTACTGCATAAATCATCTTTCATTCTCACAGGAATGGCAATCTGATAAGGAAGCATCTTATCTCTGTTTACATAGCTACAGCTGAGGGGTAGTAGCAAAAATCTGTCACTGAGGCTTCCAAAGACCCAGTCCATTTGATGCCTTTAACAAAGGCTTTGCTATCATGTTATTCTTTGCAGAATGTTGGCAAGGCACTGTCTTGTCCCCCGCTTTAGGAATACTATCTCACCTATGAGATAATATTACGTATAAACTTCCTTACACCTAAACTGGGGATCTTCTGGCAGTGTTCTGACTCATGTCCACATTAAAAGATTCAGAATATTCTATGACATCATTATTATTATTATTATTTCCCCGGTTGTCTTATTAAATTGTCTTTATCTCAGCCCACGAGTTTTACTTTTTGTTCATTCTTCTCCCCATCCCACTGAGGGGGGCAGGGGGACGAGTGAGTGAGCAGCTGCAAGGTCCTAGTTGCTGGATGCTGGGTTAAACCATGATGACATTTCAAGCATTTATCTTTTAGTAAGTTAAAATTATCTGTTTGGTTCCTCAAACAAGAGAAAAAAAATCCATGTTTTTTAAAAACAGATCTTCACCTCAGTTTTATTAATTAGGAAAATTATAATCCATGATGAAATTGTTGAATAATTTCTTGTTACATTGAAAACATCCTCATGAAAGTAGGGGAAAGTCAAAACGGATATATTTAAACATTATGGGTTCCTTACTGATTTTTTTCTGTACATTCAAGGCTTCACTTTGTCCATGTAGCAAGAGTTACTTGGATGTAAATCTTAGTCAGGGAATCTAAGCAACGAATTCTATCAGGAATAATTTACAAAATCACATCATTAGAAAGGATTGCCTGGCTCAAAACCTTTACAGCTCTATTGACTGTGTGCAAGTACACTCTAGCTGATCTCTTAAGGGCTTGGTGAAAGGAGTATTCAACAGTTATTGGAAAAACAGAAAGAGATACAGGTAAATAAACTTGAAGTGTCAAATAGACATAGAAGAGCTCATTCTTACCTGGCTCCTGGTGCAAGTGCACAGAAAACTTGCCATGCAATGCTGAAGCCTAATAAAGAAGCTGCTCGTTGGAGCACAAAGACAGCTGGAGCTTGCAGGGAGCAGGAAACACTATATTAAATAAGGGTGCACCCTGAAGCTTTCAACTGAAACCATTTACAAACCATATCTATGGCTTGACTCCATTTTTACTGTCTGTCGTGCTCTTCTGCATCCCAAAGCTGATGACAGAGCTGTGCTTTGCTGCTTGGATCGTCCAGCCTGACAGGGAAGGCATAGCAGTGTTTGTGTCTATTTTGGTCACCCAAAGAACATGTGTGCCTGACACCCAACTGTGGGACACTCGTCCAGCAGAGGCATCCCCCAGCATGACCCCCTCATTGCAAGGGGTCCAAGTCGCCTGGTTGAGGGTACTGGCCCAGAGGAGAGCTGTCACTCCCAGAGCAGTTGTCATGTATCACTGGTTTGGAGAGGAGTTTTACCACAGGTTTCAGACACGAAACTTCAGGGATTTCACTGTTTTGCACCGAGGATTGTGTTGTCCAGTGAAACTGCAGATTTTCACCAAAAAAACAGAATATGTGAATTCATCAAATTGATGTATTTTGTAAGAATTATTTTAGAAACAAATAATAGACAGCCCAGGCAATTTAGATGCAATGTCTTTCCATATTTCTTTATCCAGCATATTTTCACTCAACAAACCTGCTTATTTATTTAATAAATTCTCTGGTAACTTTGGGGAATAAAAATTCATAGCTGCACTAAATAACCGCATCAAAACAAATGTGAAGAATGACAAAGGACAAAGGCTACCTGCCTGCCGGCAAGCAGTGACCCCACTCCGAACACAAGTGCGAAAGCACCACGTGCTTGGGCGGGCTGTGGCTGCTGGACCCGCAGCCCAGGGCGGCGGGGCCCACAGCGCCAGCAGCTCCCTGGGGAGCACGGAGCGGAGCAGCCCGCAGGCTCTCTGGGCGGCGGAGGGAAGCCTGCTCTGCCTCTGACCCGGGAAAACCGGGCCCGGCTGTGGGCTGCCATGGGGGGATGCGGTGTGGGGGACCTCTGCCACGTTGCTGGGCAGACCACCCTGTGGGCAGCGCACGCAGCACCTTGCTGCTTGCTGCCCATAAGCTCTGCAGGTCCCGAGGAATAAACCTCGACAATTTTCCTAGTTAAGGGATTTCTTGCCCACTCTCTCTTCATCTGCTTTCTGTGCACTTATTTCCTGGGCCTGTCACACAGCCTGCAGGGGACAGAGATGGGAACCAAATGGCTCGGTGCCCTTCATGTGCCCACTGCCATTGACTTGTCAGGGGACATCCCTTCAGACACTGCACTCCTATTTTACTTCCTGATAGACAGGGTCGGACGTTCCTGTTCTTTGGAAATAGCTAAGGTGAGAACTGACTGCTAAATAGGATTGTTGTTGTGACAAAGGCGCCTTTTCATTGCTGGCTTGTTGATACTATGAAGTTTTCAAGAATGTACATGCATTTTTCACGAGTGTTTCAAAGCGTTAGATATGTGATTCCCCAGACCAAGGTAGCATTTTGCATTTGGGAAGTCTATCCTTTACTATAGTCTGACAAAGTAAATACTATCTAAAGAAACTTAGACTGCCAAAATGAAATCATATGTAATGCAAAAATGTGCTGCTTGCAGCCTGTCAAAACCCTTTTCCTATTTTGGGTGGCATTCAACTGCCAGTAGTAAGAATTTGATGAGCCTTTATTTCAGAGGAAAACACTATTTTATTTTGGAGGAAAACACTAGGGAAGAAAATATAAACAAGTGTGAGTGCAAGTAAGAAAGGAACAAATGCCCAGAGAGCAGGCTTCTCTGAAGATCTATGATGGCCAGAGAATGACAGTGGAAGTGCTTTGAACATACCTTTTTTCCAGTCCTCACTATGTTTAGTAATACTTACCTCATGACTTTGTCATAGGCAAAGCAGGACAAAATAATTACTGTGGTAGAGCAACTGCATATGAATTTTTCTACTGATGCAACAGAAATTAAAATGACTATAAGAATTTAGCACTGATAATCAGTGTTGTCCATTTATGTCTCTTACTGAATCACTGCCACATGTGGAGTCTTTAATTGTACTATAAAATTTTCCAACTGCAAGTGACAAGAAAGAAAAACAGATTATGTTATTACATGATTTTTTTGTTTTGTTTTGTTTCAGGTGAAACTACGGTGGTATAAACTGTGTTAACCAACTCTGCTTTGAAGCTTCCATTAACCAATGTACTAGATGCTAAAGACAGCTCACATTTTCCTGCTTCGTATTGCTCCTAACCAATTCGAATGACAGATTGCTGTGGAAGACTGAATTACACTATATGTGATATTAATTCAATTTTTAGTTTATGTTTAATGATATAAAACTGATAACTGCGTTGTAGTTAGTAGTGGTGGATTTTCAAGAAAGCAAAGCTGTTTCAAATTTCTTTAAAAAATGAATGAATGGGAGGATGTTTTGTGGGATTTTTTCCTTGCAATTTTAGGTACTGCCTAGGAATCTGGAGAAGCATAGACTAAGGTGACGGAGATAAGCTTCTTAGTGCCAAATCTTTAGTTTCTGGTTATTGATGAGATGTGATGCTAGTTTGGAAAAAAAGATGTGCATGCAGGGAACCTGTCTTCAAGAGTCAGAGAACAGGAAACATGGTATAATAGTCCCATGAGGATTTTTTCTGGCATCCTTCCAGCTCTGAGCCTGCCAAAGGGGTGCTCACAAATAGTGGGTCTTACTGGTGACCTTTGCATCTTAGACAAATGTTTACTGCTTGTGCTCACTGTCACTGAAACCCCCAAATTATACATTGACGGTCTATTTAGAGCATGACTGTCACTCACAGGAAGAAGAAAATGAAGAGTCTGTCTTGCCAGAGGAAAATAGAAGGGGTTGGATGTTTACTTTCTTTAACTGGAGTCGCAAGAGGTTATCATGTCTCTTTACAAAAGCCTTTAGAAGCAGTGATACATTGAGAAGTGGTAGACCGTTGCTCAGAAGAGAAGGAAATTTCTGGAATCGTCCATCAAATGCTGCAGGAGAGACAAGAAATCTTAACTGTCTGAAGACAGAGGATTAAAAAGTGCTCCATGGATAAGAGAAGGATTATCCGTTTGCCTTGAAAATTAAAGTTCAAGAGATAAGGTTTGAGGCTTTAATTTGTTGCTGTATCAAGGAGCTGGAAAGAAACTGATTTCATACACTGTTCTTCATATACTTCATGTTGAATGTAGTTCATCAGTCCTTGATTCAGCTTTTACACTGATCATCTTCAAAGAGGGTAAAAGATTCCTTTGCATAACACTTTCCCAAGAAGTTTGTGTTGTCTTTTGCGGTTGTTCCAGATTTCCCTGCTACAGTGAAGACTGCAAGATGTAGCTTGGTTCTTCAGCTACATTAGAGAAATTTCTCAAATGCCAGATGAGTCCAAATTGTTCACACATTTGTGATTTAACAGTCAGTCACAAGGTGTTGAGACAGAAAATAACTTTCTGTCAAGACAGATTGGTGGGATCACGGTTTTGAACACTTTACCTAGGGCAAATAAAAGCTTTTCAGCACTGGTGAAGTCCTTCATCTCTCCAGTGTCACACTACAGCTCTTAGTATGTAGGTATAAGTGGAATAGATTCTATTTCAGGATAGATCAAATACTCAAATACTTTGGCATTCACTATTTTTCAAGTATCACATATTACATTTTACATATTTCACTCGAAGTTTCAAGTTAAAATTCAGTCTTGTTTTTCAGCTCTAAGATCCATGTTTTCTTCCTAAGTTTATTTTACACTTACTATGGATTTCTACATCTTTACTTTTCATAATACATTCTGGAATTCTCCTGGGGTATTACACTACCTTTTAACAGGCAAGAGAACTGTAACAATGTAAACATGAGTAGGCTTATAGTATACTTGGACTATAAATAACACTGCTTCAAACACACCTTTTTGTATGAAAAATGTCCTCATTTGTCTTTCCTACCTGAATGGCTTCACTTCACAGTGAACGACTCTGTCAACTCATTGGAAATATAAAACACAGAGACTTTTTTCTGATGGTGTCATTCTCACATCAGAAAAAAAGTAACATTTCAATTCTGAAAGCAAACACTCTCAGTATTGCCATTTTTGTACCTGTAATGAGAAATCTCATCATATTCTTTTCTTCTTAAAATCTAGCTTCTGGAGATGTGGTCTCATAATCAGTTATTCTTTTATTTCACTTGTTAAAACTTAAGACATCAAAGAATGCTTTAGGTTCTGTTAAACTACATAATTATTCAAAACACTTCTGATTTTGTTTATGCATATGTCTTCATAAGGTGTGAATTTTATCTGTGATTTAACAATCAAAAGGTGATTGTACTGTATAATTTTTTTTCTTTTAAATATTTGCTCAGAACAATTGTTTATTCCAGCATTTTCTTGCAGTCTAATGCATTATCTCTTTTTCATAGATAAGCCACATTTAGATTTAGTTTTTTAAAGTTGTTCTTCCAAAATATCATTTTTCTATGCCAATGAGCAAGAATTGTTCGCTACCACAGGAAGTGCACTTCCTGCAGCTTTTTGCTATAAGTACTTTGTCTGATTTCTCATAATTTTATTTGATTCTTTCAATTAAAGTCAATGTCTGCTTCGGAGCACTGGTTTTAGACTTGGACATGACTGAATGTTCAATCCCATCTTGCCCCCATTCATTTGAGTTTGTGCATCCTTTGATGATCACAACTTATTCTTGGACGTCTTCTTTATGTTACAGAAACTTCAATGGAGTCAGCAGAAATAGCAAAGGTCTGTGTTCAGATAAATGAGATCAGAATCTGCTGTCAAAAGGGATTTTCCATGCCTGTCCTGATCTCCTTCATTCTGTGAAAATGCTCTTCAACCTTCTGAATCTTAATGAAACTTTCCGAGAAATGTAGAGAAAAGGGAGCTGGGCAGGGCAGACACTAAATAATGTTAGCTTTTTACTCATAGTTCTTCAGGGCTTAACTCGTGTGGGCTGAGCCCTTCCTACCAGGTTTTCAAACATCTCTGCTGACAGCCGCAGAGCTGAGAACTGCCGAAGGCTGAGCTCAGGACAGGAATGGTGGGAGGAAGGTGGGTGCCAGGCTCAGCTGTAGGGGAAATGGGCCCTTCTTCCACAGCACTGGGGAGGCACTGGGCATCATGACTTTAGCTAGAGATAATTCTGCCACTATATTAGCATACCATTTTCTCTGCTTGGAGGTATGCCAGGGTCTCTTCAAAGGATGTTTTGAGTGTGCAAATGAAACTTCTAAAGGCCTTTGGCCAGGTGATGATGAGACGAGGGAAACCTCAAAGTGCGGGGCAGCAGGAGGCACAAGAAATCAGTTGTAGTTCGTATGGGTTCTGCTGTAGTGGCTGATCCTCAAATCAGCAGACTTCTGCTCTCTATTGCAATCTCATTCACAGGCAGTTCTTCACGAGGCAGAATAAGCCTGGTGGATTATTATTCTGAATACAATATGTGGGTGGATTACCCCAAGGTCTCTTGTGCTGTAGCAAACACAACTACATGTCTTAGAACGACTGTTGTCCTGATGCAGGGTGGTTCTCATGTTGGCCCAGTCTTGGTCACAAAATGCACAGCATCAGCTTTGGCTGACTCTCAGGGATCCGTTTCCTCTGGTATAAAAAGGGCAGTAGTGACGGAATTAAAAATGAAGGCTCCATCTGTGCAAGTCAGGTGAACCATCTGACACATTTAGCTTTGCTAAGCTAAAGGAGCTGCTGCCTTCATTACTGTTGCTGCACTGCTGTCTTCAGTAACTGATTCAGCTAGAAGAGCCTTTCGCTTCATGACAGCTCTTTCAAATACTGGAAGATGAGTAAAGTGCAACAATAAAAATAGCCCACCTCTTCCGAGAGTTCGCAGGAGAAGTTCGTGCATTTCCACTGGTAACTTCCCTTGTGCAAGCCATGCACTGTATGATAGTCTGTCACAGGGTCACTCGCCTACTGCAGTGACCTTCAAGTGCTCTAGCCACCAATCAAGGTCATACTTGTTATTGGCAAAATGTAAAATTGATTACAATTAACCGAGATAAATAATTTGAAATGGAAATGCAATTGAGATGAGAAAATGAAGAAATTAATGTTGAAGCTAATGAGGTAACTTAAAATACTTCAAATTAAGATTACTTTGATTCCTTATACTTATTGCCAAAGTTTAAATATGCAACAGGGTTTTAATTTAGAAAGACAATGTTGGCCTCTTTGAGACATCCTTTTGTTGCGGAGGGATCTAGGACTTGACCAATATGATCCGTAACAGTCAACTTTATTAGCAGAGAATCTGGGTTATATAGACAGCACTCGATTATGATTAGTCACTATACATAAACACTCTGTACAGCACTCAGTTCTGATTGGTCACTATGCATAAAACATCTATCAATAAAACACCCGCGTTACATAAGCAGTACTCAAAATATGATTGGTCATTATTCATAGAACGACTGTTTAGCTGCAGCTGGCCTGAGAATGGCTGTCTTTCCCACAGCCGGCCTGGGAAAGGTCTGTTTTCCCACAGCCAGCCTGAGAAAG
>Ga0181612_177403_pt1 | contig 15908 bp, 8 predicted proteins | sample HoacroProtozoa21_FD_119630 | JGI IMG/M metagenome (GOLD analysis project Ga0181612, IMG submission 119630) | Hoatzin crop microbial communities from Cojedes, Venezuel. Combined Assembly of Gp0051906, Gp0051904, Gp0051908
ACGAAGCCACACTCTTTTCATTGGTGCCCAGTGACACAACCAGAGGCAATGGGCACAGACTGAAACACGGGTGGATTTCTCCGAACATCAGGAAACACTTTTGGATTGTGAGAGCAACTGAGCACTAGCACAGGTTGCCCAGAGAGACTGTGGAGTCTCCCTCATTGGAGGTATTCAAAAGCCATCTGGACACTGCCCTGGGCAAGTGTCTCTGGGTGGCCCTGGCTGAGCAAGAGGGGTTGGACCAGATGGTCTCCAGAGGTCCCTTCCAACCTCAACCACTCTCTGATTCTGTGATTTATTTTATATAATGTATTACTGTACTTGAATTTCTTATTTCTTCCCAATATTACCTGAACAAGAGAAAAATTAAGAAATGTTAGACTTACTTATCTGTTGGAATTCTTCTAAAGGTTTCCAGCTTTAAATCTGTCGTTAAATGATAAGTTGTTTCTACAACTTAGACTAATGGGATTCTTAAGTGGATTTAAAATGAAATCAGGTTAGCATTATAAAATATTTTAAATTAAACGCAATACTTGGCATGGATATCACCGTGAAGAAAAAAAGTTTGTAATTGAAAAATATTACTGTGATGTTAACAAATCTTTTTATCAGTGACTATCCCAACTTATGCCTGTTTTAACACAGGACAAGTTGTCCTCTAAAATGTTATCTGTCTTTTGATTGAAGGGGGAGACCAGAAAACTAACTTAGTATTTTAACCTTTAGATAGCTACTCTATTGTCCTGGGAGATTACTTCTGTCCTTGGAACAGAAAGTTACCTTGTACCTATGTATTATCTATTCATATCCTCCTCTTCTTCAAGCACTTTCCTGCTCCTTAGCTGTAATTATTTCATCAAGTGCCTTTCTGACAGAAACCACTACCAAACTTGTTCCTTGCCAGTAAACACTGTTTCACATAAGGTACTATGGGTGTTAGCTCCTTCTGTAAACTCTTTCAGCCCAGAAATCCACTTATTCTTTACTCTATGTATTTTGTGCATACATATATGCTTAGAAATCATAAAATCATAAAAGCTTAAAAAAAAAACCAAACAACTGTCAGCTGAAAGGAACCAACTCCTCATTAAAATGCCCTAGCCAATGACTAATTCTCTGACCTTTCTTCATATAACAAGCCCACATCTAAGAGAGTGGATTGATACCAGGCAAGCAGGTAACATTTTCATGAATATTTAAGGTCAAAACTCCAATTTGACACCACCAGACCATTTTTCTGTCTTTATTTTATATCATGGAAGGAAACGCTATATCTAATTTACCTTTTGAATTAGGTTAAAACTTAAAAATAAGAAAATTTTACACATAAATCAGGAAGAAATTGTTAGAATTGTATAAAACAGGTGGAGAGGCACACAGTAGGTGGTTAAAATACCACAATAATGTCTCTAAACCACTATCTTCCTGCACAAGAATGTTCACTAGCTATGCTTAGAAACAAATAATAATAAACCAAATAATTTTGTCCTTCTGTTAGCAAGGAAAAAGACATCCATTCCACCACCTTGAGCAATTTTGAAGGAGCAGTAAGGAACAGTTAGCAGTCCATTTTCAGCATCATACCTGGTGGTTTCCATTACTTATACTGTTATTGCTCTCAAGAGATGCATAACTGGTTGTGTAATTGGTTAGGCAATGTCTTGAAGAATTACTTATTAAGCAGAAAATACGCCAATAGTAATTCTACGCTCACAAAAACCAATGTGAAAATATTTCAAAAAAAGCAATTACATAACTGTCTCCAAATTGCCATCATTAGTTATTCCCTTTAGAAAGCTGGTTCTTTCATGAAAATGCTCTGCAAAGAAACAGTGTTTGCTCCTCACACTACTGTCTATTAAATGACAGTAGAATGTCTGGTCGAAGAAGAAGGAGATCTCAGGGCTGTAGGGACCCGCATTCAGATTTCTCCTGCACTACAGGTGTCCACTGGTATCTCTGGTAGGTCATATGATGCATGCCAACATGGCCCTCTGCAGCAATTTGCAAAAATACTGAACTAGCTCAAATATGACAAAATCTAACTGCTGTACACTGACAATTCAAACTCTGGATCACAGCTGAGTACTGACAGATTGGAGTACCTCATTAATGAGGTGATACTGTTTATAAAACCTGAACGGGCTCACATATATACCACACATGTGGACATAACCACTACGTGCCTGACGTGCTACCATTTAAAAGAATTTTTTTTTTCTTTAGGTGAATTATACTGCAAGGACAATCAAAAAAAGAACTCTAAGGTATTCAGTGAGTAATAGTGAGGACATAAACATACATAGACTATATCACCTTTATTTTTAAGAGGACCTATTTACAAAGACCACTGGTGACTGATTTCTTTAAAAAATAGCTTTTCTTCTATAATCTATGACCTCCAACACAAGTCACAGAAACTCAACAATACAATCCTTACATAAAGCTATATCATCTACGGTTAAATGAGAGCATGCATTTTCTGGAAAAAATGATAACCTTGCTAACAGTGAGTGTCAAGAGCCCAATACTCTAAACAGGGTCTTTTAGATATTCCACACATAGTGGATGTAATGTTTAATATTAAATTTACTTATCTGAAAACAGTTGATGTTACATGAGATTTCTGATTTAGCACATTGATACAAAATATGCCGAAACCACAATAGAAATGTAAGTTCCAACTTCTATATATTGCTAAGCGTCATACACAGTTTAGTCACGGTACCAAGGTGGTCCCTATTATTGATCTCTAGAATATGCTCACCGTCACAACGCTGGGCATCCCTAATCGCTGGGAAGGAGTATGTGGGTTCAAGTCAGCTCAGGCCCATTGCTCTCTTTGAAATTCTTTTGTTAGCTGTTCAGTTTTTATACTTTATGTTCAGCTAAGCCATGTACTCCCTCCCTCCATGCTGGTCTGCCTAACCCAGGGAGACATTCCTACCCTTTTAACAAGATCAGTGAGAAATACTTGTACCACCAGTTCATCCTCCCAGCTGCTGATAGCTGTTTATTTCAACCAAAGGCCACAGTCCAGACCCCTCTGTATTGAGACAGTCAGCTTCTTCGCAACAGCTGCAGTCAGTCCCCTCCTGCATTTTTTATTTGAGCTTCACGGGCACATCACCCTTGCCCATCTCCTCTGAGCCTTCTTCCATCGTAGGGGTTTACTGGTTAGTTGAAGCGAGCTAGACAAACGTTCGGTAAAATACTGCAATGTTCACTTGTCGTTAGTTTTCTTTAAATGTAAACTATCTTAAAAAGTCTCTTTTCCTCTCTTGACCTTTCGAGCCTCAGTTTCAAGTCAATACAACGGCTACTTTTCCTGTTAAGAACTCTCTGGTACTATATGCTCTCTTTCAGTGCAAACGTTTACACAGTGATTAGAGTTGCATATGAAGGCAACTAAGATAAATGTGCATTTGATATACAGCTTTGAGATGCTCACTCAAAAACCCTGGAGAATATTTACTATAAGAGAAAGATTCATTAGCTATTTGGCACAAACTGCCATGGTCATAGCATACAATCATTTGCTATCTTAAACGGTGTCAGAAAGTCCAAGCTAATTACACATGTTATAGGTAGCATAGGTATTGGTGAAATGGTAGAGAAGTGCCACCTGATGCTGAAAGGGAGAAATTCTTCTATATGGCTTCAGAACCGTTCATTATACAGCTCATCCGCTGGAGGTGACGTCACTCACTTCAAAGACACATAACATCTTCATGGAGATGTCTCCATGAATTATAGAACTAGATGTATAAATACATTTTTATCAGACAAATTTAGTAGGATTAATTTGAACCAAGTAGTTGGTTTACATCTGAGGTAATCTTTCTTGGCTCTCCTTTTATTCCAGGGAAAAAGAGGTACTTTAAGGGTACAAGTCACTGTCTTACACCAGTGTAGGAAAGCCCATTTCTGCCATTTAATGTAAATGTAGATTTCTACACAGTGGGTGTCTGACACTAGCTGAGAATTGTACCCACCTATAGTTTAGTGGATAAGGTGACAGGAGCGAAACAGGACACCCAGGATCAAGCCACGACCTCCATCTTTAGTTTCGTTTAAAACATGACTTACAGCTCTATCCTCTCTGACATAGAAGGGTAAAAGTCTGATTCCCATACATTCCAGGCTTCAGTGGCCATTTCACAAACAGTTCCTGCTGCAGTTAAACCTCAGTGTACAATTAAACTAACACCCATGGCAAAGGTTTTCTAATAAGAGGAGAATGATTTGTGTGTTTTCCTTGCAGTGAAACATTCACTAACTTGAAAGATAGTTCTCGCCTCTTACAGGGACAGTTTCTCTCATGTTAACAGACTTTAGATGAACTCATGCCTTTTTTGGATAAGAAAACTCAGATTTTGATTTGCAAATATATATTGCAACAGACTTCTAAAATTTTATTTGTAGCTTTGATAGAACTTCAAAAAAAAGCTTAACGCTATATTCTGTCAGGATTGTTTCTGAACACTACTCAGACCATGTTTACCATATATCTTCTGTCCGGTAGGTAAGGCCCTCCAAAAACCCTTTGAAAAATGTGAAGAACTGAGACAAAGTTTTTTTACTATTTACTCATGTATTTACCAAGCTTAGTAGAAAAATTAGACTTGTAGACCACCTGCACGGTTCTTCCCCATCCCTGCTCCCAAAGAGCTGCTATGCACTGGACATTTTTCTGGTGGAGGTTTTGGTTTGGGGTTTTTTGTTCTATTTCTTTAATCTTCTTTTGGGAGGGTGTGGATGGGTGAGGTATGAGGGGTGGGGGTGTCTAATTCAGCCAGAAACACAGTGCTTGAGCGTGTGAAATCACAGAATCATAGAATGCTTTGGGTTGGAAGGGACATTTAGATGTCATCTAGGTCCAACCCCCCTGCAGTGAGTAGGGGCATCTTCAGGTGGATCAGGTTGCTCAGAGCCCCATCCAACCTGGCCTTGAATGTTTCCAGGGATGTTTTCCAGTCCTTGAGGGTGTGCAATCACAGAATCAAAGAATGCTTTGGGTTGGAAGGGACCTTTAGGGGTCATCTACATCCAACCCCCCTGCAGTGAGCAGGGACATCTTCAACTGGATCAGGTTGCTCAGAGCCCCATCCAACCTGGCCTTGAATGTTTCCAGGGATGTGGCCTCCACTACCTCTCTAGGCAACCCATTCCTGTGTTTCACCACCCTTATAACGAAAAAAATTTTTTACAATATCCAGTTTAAATCTACCCTTCCTTAGTTTAAAACCATTACTCCTTGTCCTGTCACAACGGGACAGGATGTTAACAACTTGAAAGACAAGATGTTAACTGCAATGCTACTTAGAAAAACAAATGCCACCAGAGGCTATGAGCTTTTACCTCGGGGTCAACACGACCAGAAGACCCAAACTAAGCAAGCTCTTACCAGCTGAGAACATCCCATACCAATGGCAAAAAAATAGATTTACCCTTCAAAGAAACCAGATATATAACCACAGCCAGAACCAAAACCAACCAGAATCCAGGATAAACGCCCCCTCCACCTGCACAGGACATTGGCTTAGAACAATGAAGATTAACATACCATTGGCCATACCTCCATCCAGCCTGCACAGGACAAGCTGTACTGATCCTGCACAGGACAAGTACATACCGATTAAGCGAAAAACAGTACCCAACCAGCCCACCTCTTAACATAAGTAATTTCATTGGTCTACACAATTGTGCTGTAATGCAAATATACCCTGTTTTACTCTGTAGCAGGGTCTCCCAAGCACGAGGCTGGGGCACTGCTATGCACATAGCTAAAATATAAAAGAATAAATTCCCTTGGTAATTCTATGCTAAGTGTCCTTGCTTCTCTCCTTGGCTGGTGAAGAACTGACTTTTACAAGGGTCAAGTAAGGGAACAGAGAGCACCTACATGCAATCTGGCATGCATTTTATTACTTCGGGTTAACTTGGCAACAGAAAACCACCTACCACCTTCATACACAGTGTGGCTCACATTAGTGAACTAAACATGTTTGCCCCTCTTAGATGAGACAAGGGCATATGAAGATTTGAAGCCCTTCAGAATTCAATCCTTAGAGGAAACGAAAGAACTTCAGGTATTACTTGAAAGTCACTCTCTGGTTTTGCAAAAAATTTCCCAAGTGTTTTTAATATTGTACAGACAGATGATACTAACAGAGGAATATTTTAGTCTAGCTATTTGAAGATGTGAGAAACTCAGAAACTTATTAAATATTCTACTGAGAGGTAGGCCAGCCATCTACTTTCTGAAGCATTACAACATTCGGTATTCAAATATTTTTCCTGTCATATGAATTTCACAGATTAGATCTGTATTTCAAATTCAACATGGGGGTAGCTTCCACTGAGTTTGCTGTACTCTGACGTACTTCCTCGAGACATTACTTTTTACAGCAATCACAGTAAAGCAGTCAGTCCTAATTATTCTGGCCAGCAATAAGGGACTGTATTTGGTAATCACTCCTGCGCAGTACAGAGATGTGATTGTCAACTTTGATTCTAACTGAAACAGCACATTCTATTACACTGAAGCACAGTGCAGTCTGTTAGGCAATAAGGCTGTGGTCATGTAGTGACCACGTATTGTAACTATTACCTGAGCTATGACTACGAACTGGTATTGAGTAACCGGTGGGATAAATACACCACTTAAGATGGTACAGTATTATAACGAAATGAGCATGTCCTCCAAATATCAACCTAATTATCTATTACATACAAGACTGTCCCCACTACAAAGTTTCAAAATTTTCCAAAGTCATTATTACTTTTTGCTTAAGAACACGTAGTGTTAGAAAGAGGAGGACATGCAGGATTTGTTGTATGAGTACATTTATGCCAAAACTTTATATACATAGGTGGATCAAGCATGAGACATCTAAATATTTGCAAATAGTACAGAGATGCACACAACAGTGGAATTTTATTTATTTGTTCGCAGGGCAGGTGTTTGGTATTGCAGGGGTTTTTGGGTTTTTTTTTATTGCTTGAGGTTTTTTGGGGGCTGGGGGGTGTGTTTGTTTTTGGGGTGTATATGTCTTGCAACAAACTGAGCAACCCTGATATCCTTCTAGTCTATGCTGCTACTATCAGTTGTAGGCACAAAATTTCACTTTCACAAAATCTTCAATAAATGAAAGCAAATGAAAGCATGATTTAGGACAGATGTAAAACATGACATGAGAAACATGAGGGTAGCTACATCAGTAGCTGTTCCACACAGCCAAACTCAGCAGAATAAGTGGAAATCCAACTGGGAGACATTTTCCTGATCTGCATCTTTATGATGAGCCCCCCTAGGGGTCATAGTAGTCCCACTCTAATTGACTAAGAAAATTACTAAACCACATGTACTAAGCCAACTTTTAGCAAAGACCACAAAAGCTTTTGTCTTATCTTTCACGTGAATTAGAGCAGGCCCTAGGTGAATATTCCTACGTTTATTTCCCCTGAAGGTTTTATAATAAAATCCTTGCCTTACAAAAGGTAAAAATATTATTTAATCTTTCGGGCGTATTAAAATTGAAAGCAAACACCAAATTCACATTTGCACAGTTAAGAACGTACAGGATTAATCTGAAATATTCTCCTGATGACACTGCTATGCTATGAGATTCTATAATGTACTAAAGTGTGTATTTTTGTACTCTAATTGTTAACATAGGTGTGTATCACTGACATCCATCTTCAGCCTTACTTGTTGCTTGCCTTAGGCTCACTTGAAATGTAAGTATAGGGAGAAAAGAAATCCTCAGGAACAGGGAGAGAAATTTAATTGGGGTTCTTTTCAAATATTTAATCTATATGTGATGCACATTTCAGAAGAAAATGGGAATTTATGACCAGAATCTTAATACCTGTATTACTCCAATATAAGAGAGATAATGCAGAACTTAACACTCCTACTTCTTTTTACTTTTCAATGAGGATAAATATTATACATCAGCTAGTTACAGCACTTCACATCTGACTAAAATTTCTTAGCCTCTAACACTTCTCATCTTGAGACTGAGATTAATCAACAGAGCTTGGCATCAAACCACCCCACACTTTGGAAGAATCCAGCTATGCATTCTGGTATCAAAAAGGGAGCTGAGCTCTTTGCCAATACTACTGCCAACTGGCTTGCTGACCAGAGACAGATTTGACAAGAGTCATCACTCATTTATCATCTCGCTGAAAATCCCCTAAATTTTGAGGTTTTTATTACACTATCTGCGATCTGTTCTCTCTGAGACTGGGGGAGGGATTCATCACAGATTGATGGGATGGAAGGGGACTCAAGAAATCTTACTGTTTAACCTCCTACAACGTAGAATTGGCTATACTTGCAGTTCTTCATGACAGATCTTTTTCTAACGTGTTCTCAAAAGTCTCCAAAGTTGGTGGCAAGGCTGCATATTTTCTAGCAGTTCATTTTACTAGCCCTTATTTTTAGTGGTTCTTCCTCCTGCAATTACCCAACATGAGTTTTCCCAGCCACCTAGTTAAATCACTGCTTTGTAATCAACATCTGATGAGTAGGGGAAAACATTCTCCTTCTATATGGCCACATACAGAAGATACTATACTTATTGCATCCCACCACACTAATTCTCTTTGTAGAGCACAGAAACATCTACATGACCAGACTACATCAGACCAAACAGCCACCTACCATAATATTTTCTTTCCAATAGCAGTCAATGATACATGGGTTAGAAAAAGCCTGCAAAAATTGGATATGGGAAGAGAGATCTCCCTCATACTATTCCTCAAAATTTCAGCAACTGCAGCCCAGAACTTCCTGACATTAATGTCAAGTTTTTTTGTTTTTGTTGGTTTTTTTTTAATCTGTTCATGCTTTCGGCTTGCATAGCATCCTTTGAAAGTTCTGCAGCTTAGTTCTTCATTACATGAAAAGAGAAAGTTGAATAATCATACTATAATCACCTTTTCTGTATTATTGAAGATTTCATATTCACTGTCACGTTTTAATTACAACAGCCTTAGGTCACTTTGTCACTCCTCATCGTTAATGGTTTCCAGACCCCTATTATTCCCCTGACTCAAGTGTTCTATGTCCTAATACAAGTCCTGCGTCCAGCTCTGGAGCCCTCAAGCACAGGAAAGACATAGACCTGTTGGAGCGGGTCCAGAAGGGGGTCATGAAGATGACCAAAGGGCTGGAACACCACTGCTATGAGGAAAGGCTAACAGAGTTGGGGCTGTTCAGCCGAGAGAAGCCTTATTGCAGCCTTTCAGTACTTAAAGGGGGCCTACAGGAAAGCTGGAGAGGGACTTTTCACAGGGCCATGGAGGGACAGGACAAAGGGTAATGTCTTTAGACTGAAAGAAGGTAGATTTAGATTACACAGAAGAAATAAATTCCGTACTGTGAGGGCGGTGAGGCACCGACACAGAGTGCCCAGAGAAGCTGTGTCTGCCCCCTCCCTGGCAGTGATCAAGTCCAAGTTGGATGGGGCTTTGAGCAGCCTGGTCTATTGGTAGGTGTCCCTGCCCATAGCAGGGGAGTTGGAACGAGATGATATATAAGGACCCTTCCAACCCAAACCATTCTATGATGATTCTATACACCACCACAAAACAGGATGCTGTCACACAGGATTAAGTCTTACCACTTTGCTGGCTGTTGCCCCTCTCAGATTTTTTCAGTCATTAGTTGTGTGGCAAAGTAAAGCCTTGCACTTTTCTGTAGTGCTTAGCATCCTTTAAATATTTTCAAACTGTATCTTAGAATTGGCAAAACTCATTTGTACTTCTGTTCTTTCTTTCAATGGACCTGCAGCCATAAAGATAACTATAAGCTATATCTAACTTTAGAAAAATTGACTACAGCATTGACTGAAATAAAATTCAAGAACTCCACGAAAATTCTCTTAATATATTAAGCTGTTTTGCTAATACATCTCTGGTAACTACTCTCCACACATTTTTCAAGACAGTTTTGTATCCATTGTGGCATATTTCAAATTACATTCAGGGTATGCATCCCTGAGCTGCTTATGAAAAATATTTACTAAAATTTTTATCATTACTTATTAAAAAGTGAAAACTGCTGCTAATGTAACTGCTGTTTCAGACACTCTCCTTTGTCTACAGCACTTTTTAATGTGTAGTAGAAGGAAACTGGATCAATTGACCCACAACCTTAACCATCATTCATCTCATTTTTTTCTTGTTAGTGATATGAATAGCTTATTTATCCACCTTTTATTTTTTTTTAAGAAGTAACCTGAAGTTGATCAAACCGCCACTCCCATGAGTTCCTCCCCTCCCATTCTCTTTTTAAAGATCAACAGCAAATTTTCCCTTTACCCGTCCCCTGGTACCTCATCTACTCCCCAAACCTTAACTGCTTTAGAGATCATTGTCACCTCTTAACTACCTAGAATGAAGCTTCCTGGGCACAGATGTTTAAAAGCCTCTAAATTACAATTAGAAAGTGTTAATGTGCTGAAGGCTTGTATGTTTCTCAGTGGCTGGCTACGAATAATAGCCCAATAGATGTGTTGGGATTTTTTTGCCTCTAAACTTAAAATGGATGAGGAAGACAGGGGAAAATGCTCCAGCCATACCAGCTATTTTGCCCAACTTCTGAGTATTAGCTAGATACTTTACTAGCCTTTCTATTAGCACTCATCTAATTGTTAGTCTTAATGTCCCTTGGTGACTGTATCTCTATTAGTGCTTTGGCTTTTCAGCAAATTTTTATGCTTTCTCCTGTCACTTCTCCAAAATTACTATGCATGTATACATGCAATATACTGACATATTTGTTACAGTTTTTTTTGTGCCCAGTTCCACAGAGTAAGATCATGTAGCTGGCCAGAAATTGCTTTTCAATTTTTTTTTTTTTTAACCAAAATAAAACCAAGTTTTTGCTATTTAAGTTTCAAAATATAAGCTAAAATATAATTTTTTTATTCCAATACCTTGGGGTGGGGGAAATAATTGTCAGACCTTACTGTTTAAATCCATTTTGATTCTATTCCCAGCTTTCTGCTACAGAATGAGATATAACTTAAGCACATAATATTATATTAGAAGCTTAAATAAAACATTTTGACATTAGAAGAACAACTGGTTTATTTATGGTTTTAAGCCACAGTTACTACATCAGTAGTAAATGTACCTTTGGAGGCCAAAAATATCCCCCGTCTCTTCCTGTCTCCCATAGCTTTAAATGTATTAAAAAAAAAAAAGTTAATTTCAGGGAAATTCAAAATTAACGTTGATATAAAAATATTTTTTCTAAATGAAGAATGAACTCTTGGACTTTAAGCTTAGAGCATTATCAGTATTCACAGAACATTAAATACAGCATCACCAGAAACAGAGTAGGGAAAAACATTATGCTATTTTATAAATTCAGAGCTTACTTTTATCTCAAAAACTACACGGGTATGGTCTGCCAACCCAGGAACAATACCAGATAATTGGGAGAGGAGAAAAGAATAACAGTGAGGATGTATCAGAGATATGGTGTCATTTTTATGCCATCTTATTTTGGAAAAAAGATAACTGAGGCAGTAAATGTTAAAAAGGTATAAAATCATGAATGACGAAGAGAAGATGAGTAGGGAAACAATGATGCTGTTTCTTTCCATGGAAGAACTAAGGACCATAGATTAACAAAAGTTAGCAGAAAGAAGAAAAAATAAAACAGAAGGATGCCTTTTCTGTATTTACCTGAGCTGGGCAATCTCTTCCAAAGAAGGCTGTAGACATTAGAAGCTTACAAAGACTCCAACAGAGATAGTACGAGGTTTTGAACAAAAAGCTTGGCAACGATTGCTACAAAGACAGAAACCACTATGTTGCCTGGAAGAACATAAAACATGGCTACAAGCAGGGACAACATTTGGGAGCACTATATATGGTAGCTTGAGACCTCTGCTTTTCCTGAAACACCCACTTTTGGCTGAAACATGATGCTGAGGTAGGTATCCAAATACTACACATCTTTCAAGCTTCTACATACCTCTGAAAACAAAGCTTTGCTAAGCACCTACACTACAACATTTAACCTCTTGCATAACACCTCTTGGTTCCATGTGATAACTTTCCTTTTAAGACACCAGTGTTGACACTATTTTCAGTACTTTTCCCATTCTTTCAAATCTGTTAATATCAAGGAGAATTTTAAAGCTTGTCATTCTAATTTTGTATGCCAGCATTGGATTTTCATATGATTAATAATCTGTAATATCTAATTTGAGCATTTCTCATGTTTGGGACAGTAATAACTTCTTTTTCACCAGCATATTTCCTGATTTCTAACAAAGTGATTCGATAATCGTATGACCTTTCTTGCAGTGAAGGCCATGAATATGGTCTCTATCTGCTACATAGTTGCCTAGTTACATAAATCCTGTAAGAACATCTTGCCTTTAACACCTCTACTAAATTTGGTTGAAATAGGTAGAATCCAAAAGCTATTATTGCAAAGGTAGCATATAGGTATGTCTTGTTCCTTCAGGAAATCAAACCAAATAACCCACACTAATTAGCTGCAGCACATAGAAAAGATATATCTTCAATGCTGGGTAACTGGTTAAACATAAGACAGAAAGACTTTATGCTTATTTCATAGAAATACACAGCAGTACATTCTGTGCGCTAAGCGAAATTTTTACTATGGAATTATTTTATATATTACTTTTTTCATTATTGAGATATATATACTTTTATGTCAATAAGCAAGCAGTTCCTGCATAACTTCCTTTTTCTCCAAATTCCCATTCCTGTCCTGATAAAACAGGAACGTCAAAACCAATCGTTTTATTGCCATGCCTCCAGCATTTTTAGGTCTACCTCTCTAGTTCGACTCATGCAATGAGAAAATCCACTGCACTGTGGAAATACATTGCAAATACCAATTTTCTATCCAACAGCTCCCTAACTTTTAAAGGAAGATGTTTATGGGAACAATTAAAACATTCCATTTGCTTTTTGTGTCTCCTCATATCCACAAAAAGAATCCTTGGTTTTTTTTAAACACTCCTCCATGAAAACCCACGTGGCAAACTCTCCTGTTCATTTGCTGCAGTGCAATCTAATAGACACAGAGGTACTGATTTGGGTTTGGGTGTTTTGGGGTTTTTGTGATAACTGCAGTGGAACAGTTTATTATAGATAGGGCTTCAAACTACACATCAGATGGCAAAGCTTTGCCTGCACAGCAAGAAAGCCACAGGCCTGTCTTCAACATCAGGGCTTCCTTCCACCCATATTCTCACAACCTTAAATTCTTGTCTTTGCAATCTTAATAGACATTTCCTATTTACATAAGCAGTGTTTAAAAATAATAAGGATAAACTGAACATTTTCTCTAAAAATAGAACATCCTTCTCTCTATACTATCTCTTTAGATCATGTCCCCAGTTATTGTTCGTTAAGAATTAGCATTTATGGCATAAGTACAGCTATGTTGCAATGACACACATGAAAATCATTTGGAAAATACATGATTAATTACTGCCCAGCATGCATCAAAGTGGCAGGTAAGTCCCAAATGAGAAAATATTTTAATACATGCACCCCTTGAAGTGAACCCCAGGAGAAACACTTTGTAGAAGCTCAAACTCTCAAATGATTGGGATTAATCTAAGTGGAGAGCACAGAAATGAAGGAAGATCTAACACTTCCACCTGGTGTCACCACAGAAGAAAGTTTCACAACCTGTGAAAATGATCAAGCCTTTCTTCCTTTGCCTGTCAATGAGTCACTAGTGAATTATCCCTGCCCAACACCTGATGGAAATTCTGCATCCAAATCCTTTCCTTACTCCCCTTCCCTCCCCAAAACAGGTTGTTTACTAATACAAAGCAGAAAGTGTCAGGTACTGTAGTTTCCACTATTTATTCTCTTAAGAAAAACTTAAAAGATTGCCGAACATGTAGATTCTTTTTTTAAATTTTTTTTTATTTTTTTTTTTTTTAAATTCTCACTCTCCCACCACTGGCAGAAACAAACCAACAACCTCAGGCGTTACAGACAAGGAGCAGGAAGCTGGGCACACAAGCAGGCAGTACATTCACACACACAACATACAAAAGTAGTAATCTGTTGTAAATGCAAGCCAGCATCTCTGGAACATGTCAGAGCATTAAATTACCATCTAAAAAAGCTTTTCTGGTTTAAAACCACTCAACTCAAAAGTAGCATATCTGCATTTGCTTAGCAATACATCAATAGGGATTTCTTTTTCCCCTCCCTTTTCCCTTGACTAATCCAGTCAAATTTAATTTGACTTAGACTGATTTAAGAAGCAGCATTGACTCAGTTGTCTACTGATCTTCTGTTTTAAAATGTTTTGATCTGGAAAATATATATTAATACTTACTTCTTATCATATAATTAAGGGCCTGATTTTGCTGGATTTCAACTGAATAACACCACAAGTTTGAAAGCACTTTCAATTTAGGTTCCCGTCGGTTTTATAGATTACATTATATTTGTGCCATCCATGCAATTAACAGCACAGTTTCCATCCTTCATCTCTTTATCAGTAACTAGCTCAACTACTTCACTTAATTACTTCAATTGGAATATGGCTAACTCTTCCTTCTCTCTCAAAATTCCAGAAAACTGTTTTGATGGAGATGCTTACAAAGTGCTTTCATAAATTAAGCCTTTCAGCTCTTATTCTGTGTTTAACGTATCAGATTCTGGCATCATGAAGTAAAGGTCTGGAACATAACTAGTTTTTCTTTAGGTTACAATCTGGATGCCTCTCACTGGAAAGAACTCTAGTAGCTGTAACAGTGTCTGGAAAAGATCTAAGGATTTCAGATCTTCTTAAATACATATTGATTACACACTTATTTCTGATTTTTGGTGCTTAAAACTTTCAGTCTTAAATTTCTATAGTCCAACACCTACCAAATGATTAATGGGATTGTGCTAAACATCTTTCACCCTTACTCCTGAAGCAAAGGATATGCAAAAGGAAAGCTTCGATTTTCCTGGTTGTTTATAAAACTCAGAAGGTTACAATACATCAATTGACTATACAGGATGGGAAAATTTCAGTTTCTCTCAGACTAAGGTTTATTATTCCAAATTGTTTGAATAGGACATGTGTGCCAACAGCCTGATAAACACTATTTCCTTCCCTGTCCATTCTCCCAAAAATTCTCAGCAGAACTGAAATTATTGGATGTCAGTATTGACTAATTCATTTTAAAAATACACTAAAAAAAAAAGTCTAAAACTTGCTGAATATTTTCTATTTCAGCTGTTTTCAAAAATGGATGAAAATGAAGCATCTTCAGTTTGTAGTAAGTTTGTTTTATTTCAAATGCTAAGAAATTGAGATCAATACCGAATGCTTTCTGAAGCTTTTTATAGGGAAGATTAACCTGAAATACTTTTTTCAGTTTGCTGACTTGCATATGTGCGAAACTTGGATTCCTCCCCCCCCCAGGAAATACACTAAACAAACAAGAAGGGGATGGGAGCACTGTTTCCTATTGCTGGTTTAGAAAGCTACTGGGCCAAAGGTGATTCTGCTTCTGCGTTGGTGCTTTCGCATTTTAGTTTGATTGGCATCAATGCTACTCTTGCATAATTTTGAGGAAGTAATCTAATCCCTTTTTCATTTCCCATGCCTAAAATGAAAACAATTTTGTTTGCAAGACTTACTTTTTCAACTTAATATTAATATTATTTTTGGCACAAGAAACATTCTCATTATGTCTTGAACAATCTGACTTTGGCTATTACACAGTACTCTATTACATGCAGGAATAAATAAATTTCTTTAAATATTTATTTCAACATACATCATCTTGATAGTCTGCAGATTTAATCAGGTTTTTAAAAATATTTCTGTATCTTAAAATATTATTATATATGATTATACATACATAAATATTTTG
>Ga0181612_181485_pt1 | contig 15905 bp, 10 predicted proteins | sample HoacroProtozoa21_FD_119630 | JGI IMG/M metagenome (GOLD analysis project Ga0181612, IMG submission 119630) | Hoatzin crop microbial communities from Cojedes, Venezuel. Combined Assembly of Gp0051906, Gp0051904, Gp0051908
CAGCCCCGCCTGGACAAGGTCCTGTGCAGCCTGCTGTAGGTGACCCTGCTTCGGCAGGGGGGGTGGACTAGATGACCCACAGAGGGCCCTTCCAACCCCTACTATTCTGTGGTTCTGTGATTCTGTGATTCCTCTTACCCCTCTCCTGCTTCATCCCTGTACCTGGGGTGAGTCCTGGGCATGGGGACCAGAGAGGTCCCCTCTAAGCAAAGGCAGCTAGATTAAGTTGGAAATAAAAAATGTGATATGTCAGGTGGATTAGACAGAAGACAGATTATTCTGATTTTTTACTTTAGTAACTTGAATTTTAAATAGCTTCGAGGTTGGTTTTTTTTTTTTCTTATCTGGCTGAAGGTAAATGTCTGGAAGTTGAGCAATACTGCTTTGTTCTAAATGGACACTTCGTATTATTTATTTCTGGAATGAGGCACTATATGCACTTTTCCAACCCAACTGTGAGTGTTCTTGCTGAAATTTTCTTTCTAGTAGTAAACATCCCCATAATAGTCATTGCTGAACTGTTTGCAGTAGACAAACACAAAAGGGTTGCAAATGTAGCCAAAGATAGAAATCAAAAGAAGTATTCTCAGAAATGTTTGACACTGTTTGCTGACCCTTGCAGTATATATCCTGTTCCTCATAAAATACTATTTTTTTTTTTTATAGCTGGGTGAGCTGGTATTTCTCCTGCTCAAGCTGTCTCTAAACTTGTATTTCCAACAGTGGCAGCAGATTAGGAGATGATACTTACAGAAATGACATTATGTTGTTCTTTAAAATACCCATCCTGAAAGGCAAAATCTGCAGAAATTATAGGACTAAGAGGCCTCCTTTGAGAGGCAGAAACTATTTTAACTTGTTATTTTTAGAGCTCTGCAAATCACATATTTTTCTCCTCACTGGCAATTAAAAAAAAAGAAAGGAAATTGTAATAAGTTTTAAAAAAAAGAATCTTTGACAACTTTTTTTCTATAAAATCAAAAGTTGAAATATGTCATTTGTGGGCAAATGAGATGCTTCATTTTAATTTCAACCATTTTTTTTAGTTACATTTCTTAGAAAAAAATTAAACATAGAATGGTCTGTTGTGAGCTGGCTGCTCTTATGAATTGGATGGGAGTTCTTGGTCAGGACATCTGTCCTGGAGCATGAGTAGTGACACAGCCACATGCACAACTAAAAGTTGCCATAGGCAGCTGATCCATAGGGAATGTAGGTAACCGTGTCCCTGAGAGTCTACGGACTTTGCTCCCACCTCCACCAAGCGCCACAAGCTGTACAAAATTAAACAAAGAAATTCAATGACCTGCAATATTTCAGAGTAATAATGCTGTAATCTTCCGTGATCACCAGCATTATCCTCAGCATTATTTCTTAAATTGTCCTATTAAGTCAATTGCCAGGGATGGGAAGGTGCTACTGCTGTGATGAGCTGTGTGGGGAGCCCCACCGCGCCCTGGGGAGGTGGTGGATCATCCACCTGTGGGGCACCCATGCCAGGATGCTTCCCTCACATCTTTCCTGGTGCTCTGACCATCAAAGCGTGGATAAGTCACGGGAACAGCTGTTTTCAGTGAGGAGATGGTGCTGTAAACAGAGCAAACAGCTCTGAAAGTTTCTGGTATTAAGGAAGGTTGAGTGCTGATTTCGTTTTTATGGGAAGGATTTAGAAGAGGATCCTGACTGATAGTAATCAGCCACTAAAAACTGATGCGGTAGGGAACAGGTGGATAAAGAAAAGGGTAGTGGCTGTGCAGTAATTCCATATGGATTAAGGAGAAACCGACATCCAATATAGCACAAAAGAAAATTTGTCAGGATTTGCTTTGACTAATGCAGGCTTATAAACAGGAATACAGCTCACCAGAGACAGGTCTAGCAAATTAAAACAGGCACAAGTTTCTTCTTTATGGCTGAGTGAAAGGGCTGGACCACATAAAGCAAATGCTGCCTTGCCTTTTCATGCCATGCTGTGCCTTGCTGTGGCATACCTGCTTGTGTCACCATCTCTGACAGTGTGTTCCAGAGGGAAAAGGAAAGCCAGCACAGGCACAGGAGCACAGGCACAGGAGCCCTTGGTACTGCCGGGTGTTTGCTTGGAGCCATGAATGTCTGGCTGCTTTTTCCACTCATGCTTGTCACTTTGTGAACCTTTTCGTTTCTGCCTGAGCCCAGCACCAGCTGAGCGTGCTCTGCACCCAGGAGCTGTCCAGGCTGACCCACTACCCGCTGACCATTGCTGGCACTTTGGGCACAGCCTGAAGGTGGCATGTCTGTCATGTTGGCACCAACTGCTTGCCTCCACTGCTTGCTGTAGAAGGAACACCTTCCTCTGGGATCACCGCTCTCCACAGCACTGTGGCCACTCTGGACATGACATGCATAACGAAGGTTTAGCAGAGCAGATTGGGGTTTGGCTTTTCATTTTTATTTTTGTTGGGAAGGACCTTGAAGGGAAAGGGGGCTGGAGCTTCCTGTGTGAGTGAGCCAGCAGCAGGTTTGGTGCCTCCATGGAACCAGATATGCTGCCAGCAGCATGGGAGGAAGATCTTTACAATAGGAAGAAGAGGGACAGGAGATCTGGAGAAGGTTAGATGATCAGTGGGGGTTGACACGATTTTCTGTAAGAAAAAAATGTGTTTCTTGGCTGATTTATGGGCAACCAGTTCACTGGGCTCTCACAGGATCTTACACAGGGATTGTGACTCGAGGAGCATTGTCAGAGAGCACCTGCACTTGCTAGACACTCTGCTCACAAGCAGATGTCCCAGAAAATACAGTCCTGAGCCCTGTTTCCAACTCAGGAAATGGTTGCTTCAATATTTGCTATCAATAAAGAATAGTAACTCTTCTACTTCCTTCTCCTTCTTCTTTTTTTTAAGTAAGAGAATAGAAAAGATCTTAGTGGGAGAAACTTGTTTTTCAGAGATCTTACTTCCAAAACTTTTTCCTCAGAGTGATTCAGCCAATAATTTAAGACTTCTTGTTTAATTGCATTTCTAAACTTCCCTCTCTTAATTACTTTTATTTTTTTTTAATTAACACCTAAATATGCTACTATTTGGAGCACAAACAGACAGAGATTACAATTAACAGAATAATTACATTTTTTTTTGTCAGTATAACCTCATGGTACAGAAAGTATTACAAATCCATTTAAAAACATACTAAATGTTCATAATAATGAAGATAGTAGAGAACAAGTACCAGGAAACTAAATATTGTTAATGATTTTGAGCTATTAAATTCATTACCATTGCCTTTCATAATAAAGTGGTTACTTGCTAATTAGACCTTTTTTAACTCATCATTATTGAATTCATTACATTGTGTGCAGTTAACCCTTAAAGATCTGTCTGTGTATACAGATGCAATTAAAAAATCATTTCAACAGCATATGAAACCAATATGCTGTTTGCAATCCTGCTTGTATTTTTGACAGTAGCTTCAAGTATTTTTCTTCTGGTACATTTTCCTGACACATCATGCCTAGAAGCTTCTTAGCTGTCACAGCAGCTTCAGCAGCACGTACAATGGAAACATGCTGTATTCATTTCATATAATAGCGTTTAATGTTAAAACTAAGCTAGAACCCACTTGTTTGGCCAGGGAAAAAAATACCTACCAGCACACTAAATGGTTGATGTCAATGAGATACTCTTCTCTGAGTTAAATCTGCTGAGAGTTGGGAAGATTTACCTTTTCCTCCTATGGAGTTCATGTCAATATTTCTCTTGATTTCAAGGTACCCCTGCACTCATCTCCCAGAAGCTCTGAGGGTTTGCTCCCCTCTTGGGGAGGAGGTGCATGCCCCTGTTCCCGTTTTTTGTCCCATGTATCCGATTGCAGAGGAGGGCACTCCTGGGGACTGAATCAAAGTGTTTCTTTGCTTCTTCCTTCTCCCTCCAGTTCTCGCTCATTCAAAGGAGTAAGAGAATGGAGTCTCCATCTCTTAACCTCTTTCTTTTTTCTCCATGCACACTTTTTTTTATTTCTCAGTCCCCCCCCGCCCAACACACCCCCTCCCCACTTTCAAGTTATAGGTACTTAAATAGCACAATGATACTTATTCAGCAAATCACTGGGACCTAATGAATACCACTCCGTGACTAGCCTGGTTGTGGCATAGCAATGAGAAAGGAAAGGGGTAATAAGCTCTGGTTGGAAAATACTGGTTTTGGAGTAGCTCTGTCATCACAGCAGTGGTTGTCGCACTGCTGGCTACGCCGGCAGCTGGGCGCGCACCGCTCAGGTTATTCGCTGTGAGCAATGCCACCAAGGAATAATTTTACTTGGGTAGGAAAGGCTTAATGACACTTACTGCTACTGTACTTGATGGCTGGAAGCTGGGCTGATGGATACCCTGCAAATCCAATAGATAACAGACGAGATATGCATGTACTGTACGGCTTTGGAGAAATGCCGCTGCGCCATTATTCAGATCAGGCCGTCCTCCTCCTGCCAATCTGAAGCCATGTCTTTGCATACGTGAGATATGAGGGTACAGGTGTGGGCCTGCTGGTGGGCCAGCCGCAGCCCAGTGCTCCGCCTGGCTCAAGCACTGCAGCTGCACCACAGTATATAATAACAAAAACACTACATATTTGTAACTTCAGTTTTATTTAAAACCAGGTCCCTTTCACCTATAAGTAGCTAGGGTATAAATGTGCCTCACCAATCACATTGGACTATTGTATTATACAGTCTATTGAATGTTTTTGGCAGGCATGAGCCCCTATGCTACTGTGTCCTTATTTTATTATTGTTTTGAGGGTAGAGCTGTGTGATTATCCATTCTTGCTTCAGGCATAGCAAGCCATCTGGAATGCTTATTAAACCCACAGGCAGATCAGAAGAATATAACTCTGATGATGTACGTGTACATGGGCTGTACTACATCATCAGAGCATTGCTCCTCTGATGATGTAGTACACATTAGTGGGCCTAGATAATGGATTAGAACTAGCAGACTGAAAGTTAGACTTTTTGAAGGATGGATATAGTGGGTTTTTTTCTCCCTCTGGGTAACTGCTGGCAGAAGATGTGGAAAGGAAAATTTAAAAGCAAGCCAAGGAGGCTTCAAAACTTGTAAGTGCTCAGCTTGTCAATGGGGATGGGCAAGTGGTGATCGAGAGGCTTAGGGAGAGAGCTTTGAAACCCTGGATTGTTGCAAAGCAGTCGTATGTACTTGTCTGCTTGAGTGAAAAGGGACATGGAACTTGTCCAGAAACAGTGTTACATCTCCAATCCTCCTTTGGTCGGTCATCACTGAGTGGATTTTTGGTAGGACTTTGGCTTTTTGTCATACTTCAGTACCACATCAAAAAACCAACACCCTGTGTTATGACACAGAACTAGTTTTTCAGAAGTTTCCAAATTTATGCTCATCATATATTTGCAAGTACTATTTAGAAATAAGCTTTTCAAATGAATGAGGGATCTGATCAGCTTTCAAACTAGCCATGTGTCTTCTCTTCTGACTAAGCATGAAAAAAAATCAACATCAGTAAAAAAGAAAAACAATCTGGGCACTACGCATGGGGTGTAGGTAAATGAAGGAATAGCTATTGGCGTGTCTGTGGAGTTCTAAATATAATTTCTATTTCTCTTTGTTCATAACCCTTCTTGCAATGATTTTTTGGAGGTAGCTGATATTTGTCTAATCATGGAAAGGTGTTTCGTGTCTAAACAAAACCTTTTCCTGTGGAAGCTGGAAAGGTTCATCTAAGTTAGGTCATTCAGTTGGGAAACTGAATGTGTGCTATGCAATTCAGATAACAACTTGCACACTTTAAATATCAAACTGTAAATATCAAGTACGCAAGGAATATTGAAAATTTTGAGCGATTCCAAAGAGTAACAGAATTTTCAAAAAGTAGCTGTACATAGGGAACACATGCTCTAAAAATCATAGCTGGAAAGTAAGGCAGATGCCTGTTTTAACAATAGCAAATAGCAACTACGTAAAGGTATGGGTCACATTTTATTAATGCTTAGTGTGTCTTGGATTTAGCTGCTTTTGTCAACATCCTAAATGTGGGCTGCATACATCTGCATTTCTGAGTGAAGTGTGTGGCTCTGTGTGGGTAGATGCACATTCGTCAAAGCAACAATTAATTATTTTGGGTGGAGAACAGCAATACTATAGCAGCAGTAGTGTAATTGCTTTGCCAGAATATTTAGTTTAGGGGGACAGTGTCGCTTTCTAGTTCAACAGTGACCAGATTAACCTGGAGGTGTAAGGGAGAGCTACCAAAAATTCCAAGTTGAAAGGGTGAAGTTCACAACAGTAAACTGTAAACTGACAGTTTCCTTTTATACGGATGTTGAAGTCTTTCTTGGTCCCCATAGTGAACATAGTTGTGACCATCATGTGTTCCTCCTTACCTGGGCTTAATGGCCTCTAGGAGAGCTTGCTCTCTCTTAACAAGTATCTGGAGAAGTTTCCATTTCATTCCTGTGCAGAATAGAAACAAACTTGGAAAACTCTTCCCTCCCACTGCAAATTAGACTGTTCCTTTTTGGATAATCCATGTTAGCACAGCTCCTAGGCAGGAGAGAGAGACGGTGTGTGTGTGAGGGGAGTGGGGGGAGGGGGGTGAGAAGTGTGTGTGTTGATTTGCAGATTTGCACCCCTCTTAGTGAAGCATCCAGCTTTTGCCCCCTTTTCCAGCCTTCCTTCTTTTCTTCCCTTTGGTACCTTACCACTTGTGTTGTGGTAAGGGTGTTTCCACTCACAGGCACACCCTTCCCTCTCTCCCTCATGAATTGTGCTCTTTCTGCTGGAGTTTGTTTTCTTGCAACCCACTGCAGAGCTGTTGTTTTGCTCCAGTAAAGTCTGCTGTGTCCCCTGCTAACCTGTCTGTGCCAGTTTGCTACTTTCCCTGCTACCACTTGGTCCCCAGTACCAGCTCGCTGGGGAAGGAGATGACAAACTGTCACTTTCTCAAACACCCTCTCCTCCATCAACTACTCTTAAAGAGGCAGTGGGATAAATGAAATTCAGCATTCGAAAGGCTCAACTCCTCCAGAAAATATTCCACCCACAAGTGGAGAGCTTCAAAATCCATTCCTAGCAGTTAATGCTCCATCCTAAATGACATAGCTTTTCAGTACTGACATGTGCATTGATCTGCATTACAAAAATAAGAGAAATAGCACTTCTTTTCAGCAGCAGATAATTACCAGCATACATCAGGTTCCCTCCTGCTGATACCCACAGGGTGGAGGGGATGGGAGTGGGCATTAGGTGGAGGGGAGGTGGCCAGCTTGCACGTTCAGCCAGATAAATAATATTGATTGGGATTTGTGTAGAGCCCCGGCACCACCCCTCCTTGCTGGTTTGATTAGCCACAGGCATACATTTGCTACAGTTACAGGATTTCACCCCAATCATGTCTTTCACACAAAAGTGCTAGTTAGGCTACAAGCAGAAGGAAGCTGGGAGCTGAGAGGTTCTTCAGCTCTTATCAGAAAAGATCAGAGCCAGGTGGCTGTGGCCCTGGTGGAAGAGCTGGATAAATTATGAGACAGACACGTGTACAAAACCCTCCCACCCTCCATCTGGGGGGGATGCAGGCACCCTGGCATTAGAGCAAAAGTCCCCCCTCTCTCTTCCCTACCACCCCTCTGCACACACGTAGTTTGGAGGCTTAGGAGCTGCGGGTGGTAATTCCCGATGGCTAACTGCAGGTTTTTGTAGCCTACAGGAGGAGGCTACATGCACCATTGTGGTAAGGGTCTGTCTTAGGTGCGTGACTGATGCCCCTCTGTGGGGTTTGGCTCTGGGTCCCTGATGAGCAGCCGCTGCCCTGTGCAGGTGAATTCAGCTTTGCGGAGACTTCTGAGCTCCTCTGCAATGAATCTCCCTCAGGCAAGAAACACTTCAAATTTTTGCGAGGGAAGGGGTGCCACTCACCAGCCGCCAAACGCCTGCACTGCCCTCCGGCAGGGCAAGGACCTTTACTTGACTCACCTCTCTTTGGGGCAGATGTCTGAAAAATCACTGCTGTCCTTTTTCTGGTTGAACCATCAGTAATACAAAAACCCCTTCATTTTCACAGGAGTGCTAGAAAAACTGCAAGCTAGCAGGGAAAGGGTCTGCTGCTGCCTGCGTGAGGCTTTCCCATTTCTCACTTTGTAGTCTGTTGTTCTTTAGAGGCAAATAAAGCCCCTTGGCAATGGGACTGAAAGTGCGCTCTGGGTCTAAGCACGCTTCAGTGTGTAAGATCGACTGAATTTCCTCTCATCAGTGAATGCAATCTGCTGTGGGAAAGTTTTACTGTTTCTGAGTCCTTATGAAAACATTCTTAGATAATTGAGACATTCCCAAATAATTAAGATAACCAGATGTGTCTGTTATTTGTAATTACCTGAACATGAATTCTTTCTTCAAGAACAGCTCCATTTTTTGTGCTTTTTGAATTACACTAGATAATGGATAGGAAGATTAACTCCTCTGAAAAGTAACCTGTGGTTTGTTCCTAGTATGTCTCATTCTGATGCAAAATCACCTATTCCCAGAATTAAGTACTGGGGCTGAAATAACATGTGAAATGAACTTTCCAGTTTTGCTGCACCTGTGACCTGTGATACACTGCCTGCAGTGCCCTTTCAGGTGACACCATGGGATGAACTCTGAGCCTTGGAGTCTATGAACAACCCAGGAAGAAGATGCTAAAATGACGTCTTCAAGCAGGGCAAATTGCTGAAGGCTCAAAAAATGGTTTCACAAACCACTGTTAAGTAGCACAGTTTGAATAAAAGGGCTTTTGCATATGCTGCATTTGCACCTACATCCTCTGCAACATTTTCATTTTACAAAGCATCTAGCTTTCACTGCATCACAGCACTTAAGACGAAGGAAGTCAAGGCATCCCTGACAAACTCATAGTGTAGGAAAGACACCTCTACATTTGGTCACTCTTTTTTCTAGTGCTTCAGTATCAAGTGGGACTTAGACCACACCTCAAAATTGTTTTCAGGGAAGTAGTCATGACTTTTTGTTGCAAAACGTGTCTTTGAAATCTTCCCCCCTTCATTAAACAGAACTTGCATCAGAACTGGCCTTTCACAGCCAGTGCTGGGATATGCACTTGTCCATCAGTTTTCCAGGAATCCTCCTTCTCAGCTGCTTGCTCCCTGTCAGGTTTCCCTCCTGCTGTGCCTGCAGGCTGGGCTGCAGACAGATGTTTCACCTGGACATTTGCTCCACTCCCGTGTACGGCAGGCTTGTTGTTCGCAGCTCCCTAAATTCAGCTTCTTGGTCCCCTAGGAGACTGTATGTCAGTGCTCCTTTCTGCACCAAGGGCTGTAGTGTGCTTCTCTGTGCTGATTATTCCTGAATCAGTCGCATTACCCCTTGCAGTCCTCCACTGAGCTTTGCACTGCTGACTTCCTCCAAATTCCCTCTTCTGTTCCTTGTCCTGGCATTGTCTCTAACTCCAGGTAAAGGGGAGCAATGTTGTGGTTCAGGGAAAAGTTAAGCTCACTGTCTCCCTCTTCCCTCCAGCACTGTGTACCCACTATGCTGCTTGTCCCACCATACAGTAAACTCATACAGCTCACTAGTCCAGCAGAAAATATAGAATCATATTCTTTTCCATGTTACTCTTCTGGTGGGTTAATGAGTTATGTTGGCTCCCCATAAGGAGGTGCCCGGGCTGGCACAAGGGAGGAAGCAGGACCAAGGGCCAGGAGGTGCTAATAAGGATGAAGGTGGATTGATAGGGTTAAGGGAAAGCAGTCATGCCAGTAGATCTCCTTAAATGCGCTGTGTAATTTTGCTCTTTGTCTCCAAACCAGAACTTTTCCTTGTGTGTTTCTTTCTCATTTTGTAACAACTGACAGCTCTACCAATGTGCTCAATATATTTTCTGGCTGGCTTTCAATTTCTCAACATACTGAGGAAGTCCTATATCCTATTGCTAATCACAGCTATTATCCTCATCTTTGGTACATATCTTACTGCTCATGCTTTCGTCATCTGATAGCTGGGCACTGTAAATAGAAGGTGGAGAGTGTCTAAGTACCATGGTTCTTGTCTACTTTTCCTCTCCTCTTTACTCCACTTCTACTATACGAGTCAATGACCTCATCTTTGTCTTCTCCCCTGACAACTTCCTCCCTTTCTCTATGTTTACCTGTGCTTATTATTAACAGTGGTAAGACCAACGGTGATGATATCACCTTCTGTCATTCCAAGAAAAGGGTTTTTTTTTTCAAAAAAAGGAAGAAAAGTAGTTCTTGTGTGGCACTCTGTGAGTACTTCATGACTGGTGAGTTCAATCTAGAGGTTTTTTTCTTGAAGCTCATTCAAACCTTCTGTCTTTCTCTTGACAGTTTTGCCCTGGGCACTGTTATCTTTGTTGTCCCAAAGGAATATCCTTGAATTTGTTAGTCATGTACATATCAGCTGAGACTTCTGTCACCACTTTCCAACCTGCTGAGGACTTAAAGATCACAGCATTGACGTGGTGCTGAAAATAAATGGGCCTTAGAGATGGTTTGGAAGACTAATGAGGAATGCTTGTTTTCATTCCTGCTGACTAGTTAGAAGATCTGCTCAATACAAGCTAAGCTTCAGCCTCTCTACTGCATACAGTGAGTTATAACAAATTTGCCCAGGTATGAAGAGTGCATGGTAGAGTACCTAGTTGTGAAACTGCCACCTCCCTCTCCTTCAAAGTGGAAGGTATCATTTAATTGGTACTTGGGAGCCAACGATGTTTTCAGGAAGGTCTGAGTGTTTTTTGTCCTTGGTAAATATAAAGCAGGATTTCTGGTGCAGGGAGGCACTTTAGCACTGATTTCTTCACCAGCTTCCTTCAGACCTGGTTCTCCTCAATCAGACAGGTCCTTTTTAGGTCCATGGGAGCATTTGACATCTTCAGGATGGCCAAAAATACATTGGTAGCAGTGAGGACCAGGGAATTAGGTACCTTTTCCGAGAGACCTGTGTTTTATCGCTTCCTTGTCTTCTGGCTTCCAGTGGCTTTCCCAGGTCTGTTTGATTCCTGCCTGTCGAAGCTCTGTCTGTGCTTTAGTGGAGTGGTCTCCCCTCTGAAAACATTTCTCACAAGCTCCGTTTAGCACAAGAGCTACTTACGTCATTGACTACCTATTAGTTAGGTAGCCAGGTCTAAATTTCTCATGGCAGTGTATGTATTTTGTGTTACAAGCACGGAACGTGCACCTTTCTTTTGTATGATCATTTCGTGGGTAGTCTACAGCTTCATGTCGCAATCTTTTGAGCTGAACTATGTACTGGTGGGATAAGAAGGAGTCTTATCTCAAGCACACCATGTGCTGAAATTTGCCTTCAGGTGAACTAAGACTTTACAAAGACTCTCTTGGGATTTCAGGGGTGGCTTGAAGACCTATAATGAAATAGAGAGTTCCACAAAAGGATTTAATTTTAATAGCACTCTGTGTGAGAGCGAGAGGGAGAAGTCTGAAGTCTAGTCACATGGAACCAAAATATAAGGGAAGGGAGGCAGGGAGAGAAGAAAATTGGGCTAGGTGAAAAAGATTGCAAAAAATTCAATGAAGAAAAAAAAGGCAAGACAAAAGCATGAAGCGTAAAGCAGGCTAGTAGAGAAGTGTTTGTTCAGTTTGTATATATTGGGGCAAGAGTGAGGCATGCAGGGGAAGGAAAGGAAATTGAGCCTAAAACTATTTATCTAGCTACTGAAGAGTTGTTTTTTTTCCCTTTTCTTGGAGGTTTCATTAAAATGTGTGAATGCCCCTTTTTCCCAAGAGTTTCTAAGTATCTCTTTGTACTAATGGTAAACTTTGTGGTCTTATAGTGAGCAATATAGAAGATGTGGCTGGAGGTGCCTAGAAAAACAAATGCAAGGAATATGCCTCTTTACCAAAATCTAAATGTTTTGTCAGATGCAAGTTGGTTTCAGGAATACTCATTCCTCCTAGAGAAGCACGTGGGGGTTTGGCAGGCCACGAAAAGTGCTTCAGGCTTGGCACTTCCCATTTCCAGGTCACTCCAGTCCTCTAGACTGCTTGCGCTGCTCCTTCTCTCTCTCTGCCCGACAGTTCCCACATATATATATAGTTTACAGCCTCTGCCTCATAAATGCACCGTGCAATTCATTGCCTGTTATTTTCCAACATGTAAAGACAAGGTGGAGAAGCATGACAGGGCTAAGCCAAGGATGGCTGAGGACAGCACTGGCCTGAGGAGGTACTGTTGAGACCCCTGCACAAACAGTATTCAGACCTATTTACCCAGCCTGCCCTCATCACAAATCTTGTATTTCCAAATGAATATTTTAAGGGAAGGGAATTGTGTAGATTGTTAGTGCAGCTTATTAGGTTTTAAAAATTCATGTTTTCTGAATTCCCAGTATAATTTTCTGCTTGCTTTAAAGAAAAAAAAAAGGGGGGGAGGAATCTCTTTTCAATAAGGGCTTAATTGTTTCATCTGGACAGCCTTCTGAATTGAAACTCCCTTCTCCACAGTGCTACTTTGCGATTTTCTTCTTTTGAAGTGTCTATTGTACATTTTGTGTCGCTTTCCAGCTTTTAGCTAGAACTGGACATTTGCGGCCAGACAGAGGAATTTAAACTAAGTAGCATGTTATGGACTTGTCAGGCTCCAGTACTGAGTAGGGACTGTGCTAATGCCACACGCTCCCGACCATCAACATGAGCCTAAGGGTGAGGGCTCATCTCATGCCATTTTAGCCATCTAAAAACTAAGCTTCTTGTTTATTCACTTTGACATTGCCAAAATGAGATCTACCAAAGATTAAATCTATCTCACATATCTTAGACATTTTTGGACAGAATGAGTGTCCCTGTGGGTTTGCCCAGCTCACTCTGTTAATGGTGGGCTTGAACAGGATGCCTCCCTTTTACACAACTCAAGCCATGTGAGATGCAGCCCAGGACATGGAGCTTCAGATGAGGCTTCAGCTGTTGGAGGGTGTGTTACATTTACCGACCTGGACTCTAATTTTGAGAAAAAGTGTCTCGAAGAAAGTTGGAAGCCAAATGAATGGAGGCTGTGCCAAGCTACCCAAAGTGAAGATTGGCAACACTTCCTCTCAATTGATAAGCTCATTCAGAAAGCTATGTAATTGTAATAAAAATAATTTCTACTGAGACATACACATGTTGACTCTGTGAGGGGCAGCAGCTGAACCAGGCAATCATATTCTTAACGTACTTTGTGTTTTATCATACAAATTTCCCAACTCCTAAAAAAAAAGAGTTGTAACAAAGGTACTCCTTTTTATTTTTAAAACAAGAACCCACTGCAGGTGACTCTGCTTGGATTATATCACTCTGATACTGTACCACCTAAAACAAAGTGCATTCATACTAGCTTATTGAACGTAGACCTACAACTCAGATGAGAGAATTTCGCTGGATTTCTCATTGCATCTTTCTAATGGCCTTACCCCTGTGTTTGAGAGATGCCTGGACAAAGAGCAATCTTTTATCTTTTCTTTTTCTTTTTTTTTTTGAGTTCCTGGGGAAACACATTTATCTATCAAGAAGCAATATGCTTTACCTGCAGAACCTTGGGATATGGAAATTTAGTCTGCTGTTTCATTTCATTACCAGACTTGGAGCTTAGGTTTGAAAATGGTGTACACTTGGTGGTATTAATGGTATGGCAGATGAGTCTGCCTTGTAATATGTGGTAAGGACAGACACCTGAATCTGGTAGAGTTTTGTGATAGGCGACAGTAATGAATATGAATGGTAAATCAGCTAAATGACAGACAATTCACCCGTTCACCAAAACCTCAAAGAGTTATTGGGTTGGAGCTGCTGTAGGTCTGTGAAAGAGTAGATGCCCTGGAAGCACCCTGTTGTGCTGGCAGACAGGAGTTACAAGCACTAGAAGATAATTTGGGACATAAAACACCTCTGCTGTTACTGTCAGTACTTAGGTACATTGCAGGAATGCCCCTTTCAATATTGCTTAGAAACTGTCCAGAAGGCATAAAATATGCTAAGCAGCTGTTAAAGGGGAAAAAATAACATGTGGCAGAGAAAGATGAAGGATATGCATAAAAATATATTGGAGACACTTCTGATTGAAATGTGAAATACGACCATTTTTCTATTTCTGATACTGCAGAGTACAGTAGCTGTGGCGGTGGCAGGGCTGTGGAACGGTTGTTTTTCTACTAAGGGCAAACAAAATGAGGGTACAATTTTAAGTTGAGGATTTTTCTGCTGCTAGAAGGCAAATTACTACACGTACTACTACAAAAGAGCAGGAGTAAACAACACAATATGCTGCGAATTGTGGATGCGTGTGCAGTAATGCCGTGAATACATTAACTTCCTGTGTTGTCAAGGCAAGTGACAGCAGCTGACTGAAACCCAGAAAGGAGCTACTGTCAGCGCGGCGCTCGCCCGGGCAAAGTCACATCGCTCCTAATAACAAAGTCTATTCTGTTTACATCTGACATGGTAATCGAGAGGCTCTTGTTCAGGGAATTTTATTTATTTTGACTCCAGGAAGTCTGCTGAGCTGCTTGATCAGGCTCCAGCCTCCTGCCATGGCAATTAGACAAACTCATCCACACTGTTTCATCAGTAAGACTGAATTTTCTACACCTCTCTTTCCTTCCTTCCAGTAAATTTTTTCCTTCCTACTGGACTTTACTGTAGAAAGGACAAAAAGAAAAGTGCAGGAGTAAATAAAGCTCTTTTGAAGCTGTGCCTTGGATGCTCCAGACATTAGTGAAGAAAGGGTTATTTCATGAGTGGCAGTGATTCACAGAATTATGTAGTTTTGTGCCTACAACTGTGCACCAATCTGCGCAGAAAAGGAACTGCGCAGCCCCATGTTTCTCTTTCCTTGAGCTGTGCACATCCCCAAGAAAACTCTTCAAAGGCTAAATCAGTAGATTTAGTCCGTGTCCCAGTTTGATTAAGGTAGGTCTGTATGTGACTTACCCTTTGCTGAGCATATCCAAGGGAGGAAGGTAAGTATCCCATTGTGCTGGATTTGATGAAAGAAAATCCTGGAAAACGTTGCGCTTGTCTAAGAAAACTGCTAGAGGCAGATTATTAGGTCTGAATTAAAATGCAGACGAAATTCATTAAATTGTTGACCCTGCCCCCTCCAAAAAAAGTCAGGTTGCCATCTTAAATTGAGAGCATTAGAGACAAATTGTGTGCACTGATTAACAAGTGTGGGCTAAATTATGGCTCAGAGAGCGGGTGGAGTGCTGTGGGAATGGGAGCGAGGGAAGGAGCAGGAGTGGAGGAGGCGAAAGCCATCCTGCCTGCGGGAACAAGGCAATGCCAAGGACTGCGGGGTTCCTGTGGCACCAGGGGGATGAAGGACACTTGATAGGATGGCAGGGGGAAGGAGCTGAGCCTTCTCCAAGAATCCTGTTCCTGCTGGAAGGGAGATGGCAGCACGGCACCCACTGTGCAGCAGTTTGCCAGTGTGATCCCCTGGGATAGCAGTGGTGAGGATGAGCGGTGAGCTCAGGGACTACGCTAGCCCTGTGCTTTGGGGTAAAGGGAACTTTTTGTTTTAAAAAAGAAAGAAAAAACCACCCAAACCTTGGAAGGGTCAGACTGAAGAATTTAAATGAGAAAGGTAGGCTAAATTAGAAACTTTAGAAGCAAATTTCCATCACAGTGAGGAAAAAAATATACTGACCATCTCACCATTTCAGGCAAAAAAGGGAGAAAGCAGGCATAACAGTATGTGTATTGCTCACAAGATATAACTCTCTGAAAATACTATGGCCGGTATATAAATAGCAAAATGAATGTTATTAACATGTTAATTTTACTAACCCTTTAACCTATTGATTAGCCAAACAGAAGGAAACAGCATCTTTTCATGCTTCCCCTCCGCCCCCCCCCCCCCCCCCCTCCTCCAACCTCTCACTCACTACCCACACCAC
>Ga0181612_143767_pt1 | contig 15904 bp, 10 predicted proteins | sample HoacroProtozoa21_FD_119630 | JGI IMG/M metagenome (GOLD analysis project Ga0181612, IMG submission 119630) | Hoatzin crop microbial communities from Cojedes, Venezuel. Combined Assembly of Gp0051906, Gp0051904, Gp0051908
ACAAAATAGCAAGAGGCCAGCAGCACTGTTATCCTGTAGTCTACAAGTCTTCCTCCCAAATGGTGCTGAGAAGCTGGAGCTCTGCAGATGGAGAAAACCAGCAGATCTGCAGTTTGACACTAGACTGTTTCAGCCCCCTCTTGTATCATAAGCAGAACCCAGAGGTTCAAACAGATTCTAGTAAGATCAGTAGTCGAGTCCAACGCTACACCAAAATGATAAATACAGCAACTATATTACAGAGCCCAGCGCATTATCAAGGATCAGGGCCAGTATCTGGGTACCGACATCCAAATCGTCCAAAGGTTCCCAGGAGTTCAACACAGAGTCAAAAGTCAGTTTTATCTTCAGCCGCTGCAGACAATGCCCACCAGTCATTTCAAGTTCAGTGCTATTCCCAAATATAGGATGACTCATTAAAAAGTTCCAGTGCTTGGAAGGAGACCAGCATCAAAGATATATTTGCTACTGTTGTGATCTTACTGAAGATGGTTCCTCTCTGTTGCAACAAAATGGTCAAGGTATATCCATTGCATTTTAGATGCCTTCTGATGGCACAAAAAATAATTCCAGAACTGGCAATGCATGTCATTAACATGCAGCTTATATAAAATTTATGAACATCCATAGAGAGGTACAGATAAATACATACGTATGTAGATATCCGAGAAGTTAGGAGTGGAGGTAAAATGTGTAGGAGGCCACTATTTAAGGCATCTTACTCAGTTTGCAGACTGAAGCATCACTTGTGCATCTGTTCCAGGAGAAGCTGATGGAAAATAAGTAGGCTGCAGTCAGTTAATCATACTACATGATATCCTAAACTGATGGGAGATGAGTAAGTACAGCACCAACCACTTTTTTCCCTGGTAAGGATTTACTCTTCACATCTTTGGTTGAACACCATCCCTTCTGGAATGGCACAGAGCCTTGTTCCACATAAGAATTAGCTTCCCCATAAAACTGTGGGACAGTGCACAGCCAAGAAGCAGGTCAGAAGCTCCTCCTGCTTGTTACTGGTTTCCCTGCCTCAGGAACAGCTATAATCCTTGACTGTCCTTGCATACTTGGTATCTGCAGTGTGGAATATAATGGCTCATAAATCACAGCATATCAACTTTAGCTGCTTGTTTAACTGCTGGACCCAAAAGTCATGTGCTGTTCACAAAGAGCCAGTCTGAGCCCAGGCAAGTGAAAGAAGCCATCAGGTTCCTGCTGACAGTTGGAATCTGCCATCTCAGAGACCATCATTTTTAACGCATGACTGAAAGCTTCGTTTCAATTAGGGGTCTGTGCCATTGGCTACCAGCTGTGATGCTGTGGAGTTTGCTGTGACAGGGTACTCCCTTTTCCCAAACCAGAGTCTCCACTCAGTCTCTTGACAGTCTGCCAAGCTTCACAACTGGAACGTGTGAAGTTCAGTTTAGAAACAGTTTCTTTCCATCATTCGTCCCTGTTTTGATCTAGTATGTGAAACAGGTTTCTACTTTTGTAATAGGATTCCTGTTCATTCTTGGCAGCTTTAGATTCATTATATAATCTAGCAGCATCAGATGACTGCTTAGGAATGAGTTGCAGATGCATCTCCTGAGATACTGAATTCCTTGCTACAGCCATGCATTGGTGACTTGATAGCCACCACTGTATAACCAAAGTAGTGGCAAGAAAGGCACCATAAATTTGATAAAACCAAAACCAGATGTAATGGACTCCAAAGGGGTGTGATACAGAACTGGCCTCCCACACCTTAATGATGGGAAAAGCATTTGTCCTGGCACAGCCACACTGTCATGGTAATCCTTTCCTGCCTAAGCACAACTCAGGACTATCATCAGTATTAGTCTGTCTTCTCCATTTACATGCTGCTGTGCTTTGAGCAGACTGTCTGGCTGATGTACCACTAAAGCATGTTACACAGCTCCTCTCATGGCTAATCTACCAAGGAAGACCACTGATTCAAGCTAATGGATGAGGTCCTTTCATCTGAGGGGCTTTGAGACTAGTCTGGGCTTTCATTCCCACCTTTGGCATAATGAGAAAGAAGTTACAGGTGGTAATATTAGCTCATGTGGGTGCCAATTGCTGTGCACTTCAGAAACTTGGAAAGAACTTCTGAGAAAACTGGCATGACGTATTTTCCATCTTTTTTTTTTTTTTTTTTTTTCCCCAATAATAATCTACAAAACACAGCTGTCAGCTACTACTACCAGCAAGCAGTGCAGTGGCAAAGGCCATTAAACAGCTTGGGAACCTCCATTCAAAAGTGCTTTGAAAAAGCTGGCTAAGCTGCTGCTAGACTCTGGAGGTACCTGACCTCTCTCCGGGTTCCTAGGTTATACCTCTGAACATTTCACCCTGATCTTCACAGGACTGAGCAGCCCAGCTGTTAGCATGTAAGTGAAAGATATCAACATCCTTAAACAGTGCATTTTCCCCACAGTGTCTTCAGGAACAGTTGATCTTGTAGCATAAAGGTCCCCAAAATGGAGCATAACAGTTGTCTGCGTAAGCCAGTTCAAAGTGGTATACAAATCTGAATGGGGCTGGCAGGTTTTGCCATCAGTGGTGATACCTACTCACATAAATGGTGATTTCCTAAAACAAACAAAACAAAAAAACCCCACAAACATTAAAAAACCCCACTAGTGGTTTTACCCAGTTGTAGGCATTCTCAGAAGATTCCTGATAACATACTGAAAGGATTAGGTTCCTCACAAAATGGAATAACAGCTGCCACTGCCTTTTAAAACATAGATGGAGGGAGAGAAAAAGGCCTTCATTTCCTTAGTAGCATCCTAGTCAAATTATTCACCATATGAGAAGGATGCCTTTGTTTCTTCCTATGCTGAAGGGAATCCAAGGTCAGAATGTCCCGTCTCTGAAAAGCGTCCTAGAGCCCACCGTGTAGGTTTTCATGTTTTGTTTCAGTTTAATTTTCCTCTGAGCAAAATAAAAATAATGTTTCCAGATTTGTCGGCCCAAAAGAGATGTGTGACTTCATCGCTTATAGAGCAGAGCTTCAACATGTGAAGAGTCTCGGGTTCTCATCTCATTACCCCAGATCATTTGTGTATTTCACAGCAGCCAGTCCAGTTGGGAGAAGTTGCATAGGTAGGTCCTTCAATGCGTAGGTGAACCTAAACTTTCTTCCCTCTCTCTCCAATCCATCTTCAATTGTTGAATAAGAGCAGTCCTACTTAAGATGACTACCTTTTAAGTAAAGGATTATGGGTTGGATGAGACCACTTCATCCTCTGACCTCGCTCCCTCTGTTGGGTCTCAGCTGCTTTCACTCCAGCTCTGACACCTCAAGCTCTCTCGCTCCATGCTAGCATACTTGATACAGGGCTCACAGTCCCATGGGGCTTTACAGACCAAAGTCCTTCACTGTGTCCCTAGTTATCTGGCTCAGCTGGTCCAGGTCTGTCCCTGAATCACATCCTGGGATAGAGATCCTTATGCCCTATGGGTGTAACCACGGTGAGAAGAAAGGGTCTTTCTTCTTACTCCATCACCACATTTTGCAGAGGCAGGCATAAATTAATCCTTAGCTTTGTACACCAGTATTTATCAACAGTTCTTCAAGCAAATGTTAGTGTGTGACAGATTGACTATAGACAGTCCTATAACCAATCCTCACTAAATTATTTGCAGGTTTCTCTTGTAGATCAGTAGTTGGCAAGAAGTTTTCCAAACCTGACTAATGTATTTTATGCATTATCTTGAGGATAATAAATGGAAGAACATCTGTGCTTAATACTTTTCTGCCTTTCAGAAATTCTCCACATTCCACAGATGTGAAATGAGATCCTTCATAAGTGAACAGTGCTTTTGAATTTCTTTCACAGCTAAAGAGGTTAATAACCCGATGACCGCAAGGAAACCACTTGGAAGACAAGGCTTCTTTGGCTATTACATGAAGTAGTTAGATTTAGTCGTAATTTTTCTGATGGAAAACCAATATTAAGGGATCTAAATGTGATATTGGTAGGTATTGTGTTAGATGGTTGGATATGCATGCAGCAACTACCAGAGGATTTTATAGGTCTCAGCCAGTGATTCCCACTCTGGTTATTAGGGGTGCTCAGAGTTTTTGTTTCAGATAACTCCAATTATCAAGAGTGTCAAGAGCAAGTTGAACAAACCTGGGTTGGCAGACATGAGGGACAAATTGGGAAATGAATATTATAAATGATATAAACCTCAGCCAGCTAATTCATCATAAATGGAAAAGCAGAAGGAGATATTTGGATGTTGAATTCTGTGCTAGAGATGGGTCACTTCTTGCCTTGAGATAGAGGACATGTTGTAAAAGGTGCTTTGAATTGTTTTGAAGGCCGTATGCTAAGATTACTCATTAATAATTGAATTTTTTCAATCTCATTTCCAGACAACAGTTGTTGAGTCATAAAGTGGAGAAGAAAAAGCAATATGCCACAAACTTTTCATAGCCTGGCTTATGTTCTTTACCATACATAAAAGACAGCAAGCAGGTCACCCTGTGCAATGTGCACCAGTTTTGGCATAGACTGAGACGAATTTTTGGCATAGAGTAAGTCTGCGCACTCAAGGATGAGGACATTTTGTTGCTGTTCCCTAAACATTCTTAAAGGCTTTTGTTTTAGCCAAAGTATAATTGCATATAGCCTTGCATTCAGGTAATGAATCTGCGTTGTGGTAATTTACAAGGGACCGTGTGAACACTGTCTCTCTTGGGACAGTGGGTTTCCTCTATATTCTTCCACTGTGGAAGATGAAACAGGGGATTCAAAGGCTAGACAGCAGCACAAGACCTCATCAGCATGTGCTGAGGTCTCCTGACACAATGCCCACGGAATTTCCAAATCTGGAAAATTTGTCTGTTCTCTTCCTGCCAAGTTGCTGACTTGATGGGAGATTTTCCAGGACTCCTCACCTATGCAGCTATAAGCAAACCAAGAAGCAGGGTCTTTTGCATAATATGGACGGCTTTCTGGCACAGGAGCAGGGGAAGAATGATGTACAGTCGGCAAATCAAGCTTCAACGATAGCACTTCTTATTTTCTGGTGAGCTTGGCGGATCAGGCATACTAGGCTGACATTTTTCACTTGATGTTTCTAGTCTTATCATCTGGCTGATTTGAAATCAAGGAGGATTTTTGTTCGGAGGCCAATGGCTCTGCACTTTGCTGGGCCAAACTCCTTGCCTCAGCAGTTGTCAAACTGTGAGGACACTAGCAACTTTGTAAACTACCCACCAGAACAGTACAAACAGAAGCTGCTAAGTCGAAGTCACCATGTGGCCGTATTTTCTTAGAGCATCTTTATCTGAAGGCCTTGGCTTCAAGAAACATTGTTAGACATATTAGTAGCCCCAGATTTTCTGTTTACCTGATATAGCTGATGTTCTTACCAAGGATCTGTTTCGTGCGTATCAAAAATTGTTTGGTGTGTGTCAGAATTTTTCAACTTTCAGTTTCAATTTTTAATAATGTTAAACCAGTCACAACCAGTTACTGTTTTTTCCAGTCACAGTGAGGATCTTTTCAGAGATTATGCATATTTCAGATCAGTGCACATGAAATTGCTTGTTGTGTTATCCCTTTGTGGTCCTCTAGAAGTCATTCTCCACTCTTCTGGGTTGAAAACTACTCATATGCATGTATCGCTGCACTGGGTTGGGTGTGCTCTTTTTACCAGGAATAAACAATCTCAAGGAATGAATAAGCTGTCACAAGCAGCTTTGGGAATAAAAAGCAAAGTCAGGGAAAGCTCAGAGCTATGAGGGTTCTTTTTGTCAATGCTCGTATTCATGGTTCATAAAAATCTAATTCAGAATGTTAATTTACTAAAAAAAAAAATATTATCCATTTAGACACTGTGCATTTGTCACTTGTGAGCCAGAAGCTGACAATCCTGGTATTGTCCTGTCTCACAGTCCAAGAAAAATCAACTTTTATCTTACGAAAAAATATTTTATGCACCTAAAAAATTGCAGTGTTTTGAGGGGAGGAGGCATTTATAATGCCTTGCTATATTACAGAGTTAGTAGAGCAATCTGTCCCTTGATGGCTTCATGTTCATTTTTAACAGATACAAAGAAAATAAGAGCAATGCATCTGATGCTGAGGTTACGGTAAGACAAACTTCTAAATCACAGTGAATTCAAAGTAAGATTCCTTCCCTGTATTTCTTAGTTGTTAGCATGTTTCTGTGTGAAAGACCAGATCTCTTTTCTTCCAGGTCCTGTGCTAACGCATGCAGAGAGTCCCCTGCTGAATGAATTTATACCCTGAGCAGAGAAGACAGATGGGTGGGAGGGGAAATGGAGGCACAGCAATGGCAGTGCTTTGGCCAAGCTATGCAGCAGCCACTGCTAGGGCTGGTCACAGCATTCAGTTTGCCTGGCTGGAAAAGCAAAGCTGCTAGCCTTCCCTGAAGATGTTAACGTTATCTTCAGCCAAGTATTTATTTAGGTTGATTTCCTTATCTGGAGATATTTATTTTATATAACCAGGAGGTTCAGTGGTGTGGCTGCAGAAGAGGATCAGAAAGATTTTTCTGATGTTTTGTGCTTTTGTGGACAGTTCTGGTGGCAGGTGCTGGTAGCTAGGAGAAGGGAGAAAGCCAAAAGGTTCCAGGGGGACCAAATGTTAAAATGGTTCTTTTCTTTCCAGAAAAGGACAAAAGAAAATGCTGTCAGTGCTAGACTTTTTCTTTCTTTCTTTCTTTTTTATTAAATCTGCCCTACTAAATTTTATGGCAAAATATAAACTTCATGGCCTGACATTTTGTGTATCATTCACCAATATTTTCTTATGCATTGCTCCCTAAGAAGAGTCTTGTAAGTCAAATAAAGCACTTTGGCGCACTGGAATTATTGATATTCACTACAAGCAGAGAATAAAACGGGAGCATTTCACAAACAGCCATGGTGTGCAAAATGGCAAGAAAGGAAATTTAGGTAGCTGATCTGGATAGGTGATCCACGCCCTGTTCTCGCTCCCAAATATGAAAAAAAATCTGCCATATAAGAGTCCTCAGACAGGCACGTGGGAACATCTTTTGGCTCTGTCATTAGTCCAGCTTGTACAGTGTCAGGTTTGATGTCTCTGGGAGAGGTGTAAGGGTTTGAGGGGCATCAGGACATCTGTGCCTGTATGAGGAAAGATGTTTCTTCCTCAGTTTTGCAAGCAACCAGACAAAGCTCTGAAGCCATGAGAATCCGGTCTACAGAAAGATGAGTATTCTGCACCGAATGGAGAGTTTTCTCACCACAAAAGGCAGGTCTTTGCACAGGCTGGAGAGATCTCTGGCCAGGCAGCCCCATAGAGTTACAAAGCCCGTCTGAAACATGTCCAGGTTCTCCTTATCAAAGTTACAGGCAATGTCCTCCAATAGTTGCTGGAGTAGAGGAACTGGAAGGAAGGAGTTCCAGAGGCAGGGTGGTAGCCCAAACTAAGCAAAGAACTGTTTTGTTTGTAATTTTGCCCAAGGTTCATAATTGAAAGAAAAAGCTTTGACCTGTAAGAAACCCTGGGTGTGGTGGACAGTGCTTCCTGGGCTGAGGGAAATGGGCGAGCCGCCCTGTCAGCTGCCTCGGGCATGGATGAACAAATATGCGGTCTCTGGCTGAAAAGTGATTATGATGGGAAATAGTTGGGATGGATTCATACTTAATGATTTTCAGGATTACTCAGATGCTTTTGTTTCAAGGTTTCAGAAAAATTATTCTTAAGGGCTACGGAAACAATCCTGTGCAATAAAAGTTGCTGATGCTTTGGGACAAGCAAAATTTTACTCAGAAGATTTAAATTTTCTAAGTGCTATAAGCACAACCTGGCACGGCAGAGTTCATCGATGAGGTGACATGCCACTTGCTGAAATGTCCAAATCCGAACAAATGAACACAGTACAACCTGAAAGGCTCCAAAGGTGAAGCATAGTATGCTGGCAGTATGCTGCATAGACTATACAGCATAAGGCAGTGTGTGTCTAAAGGCACATGGAGCTGCATGTGCCTGTCTGCATACCTTCTACTGGACAAAAGTGCAGCATAAAAATCCCCATCAGAGAGGTAGGCAGCAGATGATGCTGGTCCTAATACTATGGCTGTAATGATTGTCTCCATCTTTCATGCTAAAGATGCTTCTTCTTTCCATTGGAAAAGCTGAAGTCCTTGCCTTAGGCCAGGATGTGTGAGTTTTATGCACTCCTCTGATTTCTTGAGGGAATCATGTAGGGTTTTTTTCTTTAATAATTCATATTGAAATAGACACTTGAATTCCTCCTCAGAAGAGTGAAAGCTTTCCAAAATAGCCTAAAACTTAATCCCGCATGAGTGAGTCTCCCCTAAATGGAACCATTTTGGAAGGGCTGTAGTATTTCAAGGCTCTTTTTTTGCATAATAGTCCTGATAAAATATGCAAGATTTTGTGATACTCAAGCTCAGAAAATCCAACATCACACATCTCGCAGAGAAGAGCACCTTGTGTGTACAGAGGAAGGTGACTATGCAAGAAAATACTGCATGGGCTTTGCAGCAAGGAGGAATTTTAGTCTGTACATGACAGACACTCTCCTCATTATTTCACAGCATAATCTTGCTTTCTTTTCACAGCCCAGCCATTTTGCTTTCGGATGCCTGAATTTGGCATTTTCCTTTGTCCCCACAGCCATCTCCAAGTTTACATCCTGGCTGGTATGTTACTTCTTAATGTATGTGCTTAGAGGAGGGATGACACCCTCTTCTTGATCCCAAAGCAGCATATTGTTTGAGAGTTTAAAATCAATCTAAGGTAGAGTTTCCCAAAATGCCAGTGTTTACAGTGATTGAGTAGCACCCCCAGAAAACTTCTGCCACGACATAACCAGTAAGTTACCTAGGGAAGCTATTTTATGAGTGTTTCAACACCATTTTGATTGTAGGTGGGTTTCTGTAACAGCTGTTCTGTTCCAAACCTGCTTCGCATGTGGGCTTCACCTAGAGAGGTAAATGGGAAGTAGGCGATGATTTACCTGACCAAATGGCTGCTACCTGTTTTCCTGCCTGTCCTGCTTCCCACCTGTGGCCATCCGAATCATCTGGGATGGGAACTTGCTGTTTATTAGGATTTATTGTCTCCTCATCCACATCATCTCGTCATGCTGCTTGTCCCATCTATGCTACTTGGAAGAAAATGAGGACCTTTTGTATTCCACAGTGTCTCTTACGAACAGAGATGGAAGTAAGCTCTAGATACATCGATATGTTACTTTTCACTAGGTGCATGAGTGACACATTTCTTAAGAGCATGTGACTTCTTTGTGGCCGCCTCTGACATGCACGCTTTCCATATAGAATGACCCTGGCTCAGAAAGTACCTTTATTTAAAATAACGTCATTTATTAGCTGGGCTATGGCTGGCGCAACACTTTTTTTCCCCTGTTTTAGCCAGATTTTAAAGCTTCATTGAACTCCACTGCATTTACCCATCTCATGCTGCTCTTGTCTCACTTTGGAGAGTGTGGGAGATGCTTTGGGATAGTTTACACGGACACTGTGATAGCACAAACAAAACATCATTACAATTTGTAAAAGAGATTGTTTTAATCCAGGAGACAATAGTAACGTCTTATAAATTGTAAGCATCTGGTCCAAAGAACAAATCTAAAACTACATTATTACTACTGGGAACTGTGAAATGACAGTCCACTTTGGCAGTCCTCAGCAGTACTTTTTTCTGGTAAATGTTGCAGTGTTGGTAAATGGAGTGTATATTTATGGAATAGCTTTGTCTTTCAGGGGATCGGTGTAACTCTGATGAGGCTCATATCTGCAAAAAGAGAATTTCGTTAGGGAATTTGAAGACAGTAGTATCCATTATTACGAACAGTAATGTTTCATGGTTAGGTGCCTTTGTATATGTGCTAACTGGCAATATGAGACAGTCTTTTGCTTAGCCAACTGATCCTGGAGGTAATCTTGTTGTTTTCTCATGATTTAACAAGGAATTAGAATCCTGAACGGTGGTAAAATGCATTCAAAAGTATTTGACCTTGACCAAATCACAGCTTTTAGTTTAATTTTATTTTTCATTCCCTGTGGAGATTGGATAAACCGGCCATGAGTTTTGCACCTGCTATAACTTACTGTTTGGTGCTGTTTGGAGTATGTCTTGTGTTTTTTTGTGAGACACTCTAGCGTATTTATGCCAGTCCACCCAGCACAGTCTGTTCCTTTCATTGCTCCAGTATAAAGTGTCTGTTGCTTTTAAATTCTGTGACTTTCAGAGCACTTCAACAGAATACATTTTCTTGAAAAGAATAAGGGAGGAAGTCAACAGTGTTTCGTGTTAACTTGTTTATACTCCAGTTATAGTTGGAGAAGCTGCCCGGGGACTGAGTGTCCCCAGCCAGGGCAAATGAAGGGAGATAGCTTGTCCCTAGGACCTTGAAAGAGTCTCAACTTTTGCTGTTTGCCTTTTGGCATGTAATTTTCATGTGCAAAATTATATATTGGGGAATGAGCTCCAGCCTTGCAGGAATCTTGTGAGCTTCCTGCCTGTTACCAATCTGCTGGCTCTCTCCAGGCCTGAGCACGGTGATGAGCCTTCATTGCCCAGGGCGGCCCCACCGGGGACCTCCACCCACACACCCTACCCAGGTGACCAGGGGCTCTGTTTCACTTGAGGTCTGGACACCTCCTCCTTCCCTCTGAGCACACCTTTCTCCAGCTCAGTCTCCTGCTGCTCCTGCCTGGCCCCCCAGCCTGGGTCACCCCTTGCCATGTCCAAGGCCATGGGAGGGCATGGCTGGTCTTGGGGTTGCCCGCGGCTCCCCCCTGCACTGCGTAGGCCACTTGCTGTTCCCTGACACTACAGCCCTGCAGCTCGGCTTCCTTCATCGTGGTGGGGCAAGGATAAGACAAAGCGTAACTGAAGGTTAATTAAAGCAATTTGTGCTCTAGAGAGGCTGTTTGCCCACCCGGTGAGCGTGTGTGTGGATGTGGCCCAGACTACAGGCCCTCCACCTGGGCCTTTCATGGGTAATGGGGACAATTTTACGCTAACGAGTCTGTATAAAAGTTGTGTTTGTTTCGTATGTTGGTGTATGGTATGTGAAAAATTTATAAGGTAATTCCGAAGTGTCGTCTCTTTGCTTCTGTTTGCCATTCTCTGTATTCATTAATTTGGGGTGGAAGAGGAGGGAAGGAAGGGCTAGCTGGGGAACTCCTCCCCTCCAGCCTTGGTCACAGAGTGGGACAGCGACCAGGCTTTTGACTGTGCTGGGGTCAGCGGAGTGGGTAAATGCTGATTAATGTGGCTTCTTGTCAGAAACATGATGGCGTAACGAGTTAGCACAAACTAGCCAGACATCAACATTTTCAAATGTGTGAATTGGGAAGTCAGGATGTGAATATGGAATGGGATTTGACTGCCTGCTCCTGTCCTTCTGGTCAAACTGAACTTTGATCCCTGTTTTAAAATACCCCAGAGACAGTGTTTTGCGTTATAGACAGAGTCTTTGCATGTTGCTTCCCTGAGTAAGAATGAAGTTAACCTCACCAGTGCATCCCCATTGTGCAATCCTCTGTGCAACTCCTGCATCTCTGCTTACTGCCTAATGCACCTTCAAAATCCTAATGGCTGGCGATTATTCTGTATTCAGGTAAGTATGGACTGTGATGTGTGCATTGTTGGCTTGTTTCTTGCTTATTTTTTTGTTTTGTTTTTTGGGTTTTTTTTGTTTCCGTGCTATAAAGTTGTGGGTCTTTTTTTTTTTTTTTGTCTTCCTTACACAGACAGAAATTTACATTCATCTGGAATCTCAAGGCCTTTGATTTACATTTGTTCTTTGCTTTCGGTGCATGGAAAAAAGCTTAAGACATACTTGGCTCTAATAGCTGTACAAATTTAGACACTGGTAAGGAATAGAAATATTTGAAACTAACCCATCCCGGTGTATTTAAGGATTTCAGTTACTAATAGCCGTGGATTGCAAAAAACACCCTATTATCTGTATTTTGTCACTAGGTCTTAAAAGAATAGAATCAACAATAGTTTACATGCTTGCTGGGTGACATTGGGTGTTAAGCAGGAGAGAAAGCTGAGGTTTGCTTCCAAAGGATTCTTGGGAAGTGACTTTGAAACATGGCTTAAAGAGTAATTGCTTTTCGATCACAAAATTTTTAAAGGAGGGTGATCTTCCAAGTGTTTTATAAACACTTGGTTAAATCATATGTCTAAAGTCAAATGCTCAATGAAAACCTGTGTTTGGAAAATAACAATTACGAAGAGAGAGGAGAAAGCCCAGATACTCCAATGGCGCAGCACCTCACCCAGAAATAATGCAAGGGACAGTAAGCAAAAAGTGGTAGGGGCCCAGCATTTACCCATTGCTGACACCATCCGGAGGGGAGCTGAGATGCAATAGCAACCACTTTAAATTTTATGGCTAAGATGTTAATGTATTAATTTGTTTTTTTTCTTTCTTTAACACTGTCCACAAAAATTTTTTTACACTGCAAAATGCTTGTAGATTTCCCCAGCCTGGGGAGAAAAAAGCCTAAGCTGAGTATGCTTTGGATAAATAAGGCCATATTTTAAAATGTTTTCTCTGTAATGTGCCACTACCTTTAAACAGCACCTCAAAGGAGTAGTAGTGTTCCTATGTCATGATATTTATAAGTACTGGACAAATGCTGGTGCTTTAGTAACAGGAGAGTTCTCAGACTTCTACACCAATGACTGTTTTTGTTGTGGGTTTTTTTTTCTTTCCAATAATGGTTTGAGTTTTCTCCCTCTCATTCAGAAAATAAAATGAATCCATACTGTGTATGTGCTGTCTCTGGATTTACAACCATGTGTATCCGCATTCTCTAAAACTTTGAAGGGTTAACACTGAATAAACAGATATAAAACTTCTTTGCAGAAAGATCTGTGAAAAAGGTATGGGTTTTCTGTACAAAAGAAAACTGAATCCTGTGATTGCAGGGTGGAAGAAAATTTTTTTTCCTCCAGTGCATCTTCCTAAATCTTACTTTTCTCCTACAAGTATATCTGTTTTCAGGAGTAGAATGAAAGTCTGTGGGAGGCAGTGAAAGACACAACTACGTTGACAGGACAATCTTTTCTTGTTTTCAGTATTTGCATCCTCTGAGCTTTACCTCTTGTGATCAGTGCTTTCTGCACTCAGTGTAAGTGTGTCCACTGAGGCATGCTCGTGCCAGCCCTGTGCACCGCTTCCCTTCCACCTGAATCCCCCAAACAGGGTTTCGGTGGGGTTCAGACTCTGCCCTCAACTTCCCATCCAAACCTAAAATCCAACCTAAACCATACTAGGGCCACTCCAGCACAAGAGTCTATGGGCCAAAAAGGGCTGAGCACGAAGGGATTTGTAGGCTGCGTTTCTGTGTTGTAAGACACTTTCCAGAAGTGGCAGGAGCTGATGTCTGCAGTATAATTGCTTTTTCACCTTCGAAACTGGAAGTAAAATACAGAGATCTCATATATTTTATCGTTGTGATGGATGATGATAAAAGGGATGGTATCTCATGTGCTGCTGCTTTTTATTGTTATTATAATAACAGTAATAGGAAAAGGTTTAAAGGGGATTTCTGTAATTCTGATGCAGGAATAGCTGTATTTCACTATCAGCAGTTCCTTCTCTGTATTATGCTCCTGTGAAGGCAGGATACCACCTAGATGATTACAGGTAGCACATATGTGTGTTTATGAAGGCTTGGTTATCAACCTTGCTAAACTTTTCATCTGCTTAAACAACATAGAATGAACATCAGATTTAGGCAAGGTCACCATGTTGTTAGCAGAGGAAGAGAGATGCGTTTTTCCCTGATATGTCTTGTTTTGCGCAAAACCCATGGGGAAGGCACTAGACCATCATTTAGTGCACAAGAAGTATGTGGTCCTTAAGGCCTGGAGAAGGCTGCTCGAGTTGAAATAGATTGGTCAGAATAAAGGAGAGTGGAGGATGAACACAGCCAGGCCTAGGACCATGCGAAGAGATGATTTGTTGCTGGAAGAATAGTTCCTAGAGCAGTATCTCCTCCCCTCTTGCTCTGCCTCCAGCACAGCATCACGACATGCAATGATACAGTTAGCCATATTTTCCATAGATGGTTTTAGAGATGCCTGTGCCTTGCTGATCCACTGAAAAACAAATTAGTGCAAGTTTTTATTGATAGGGACTGCCAACATTTATGTGCAGCAAGTGTATGCCAATCTGCAACTTTTATCTGCTAAGATACATTTGAGGCTCTAAGGGAGTTTTACTCTTGACAGCTTGGCGGTGTGAGGAGACCATTTTCAGTTTCATCATATTCTTATTATGAAATAAGAGTCATCTATTATAAGTGGCTTTATAGCTAAGCACTACACGGGGAATTTTAAAAATCCAACTTTATTTTCCACCAGACAAAAACGGCCTCATTTTTTTTGGCCTCAGAACACAGTGAGAAAATAACTGTAATCCAGTTTCCGTGTAGTGTCTTGCTTCTTACAGAGTTTCAGTAATTTCACTGGTTATTCTCCTAATTCTTATCTACACCAACAACTATAGCGTAGCTTGTGGTATCCAATTGCTCTACGGTCCTAGATTTGAAGGCATTTCTTAGCATGGTTTTTGGTAAATGCAAGCTATTTCGGCTTCCCCACTTACGTCTGTCAGTAAAACCCCCTAAACCCAGGCAGCATCCCAACAATACGGCTGGGACGTGTGGTCCCATCTACAGTAGCCTTTATAAAGGACGTAATGCCACGGAGATCTCTGTGTCTGAGCTGCAGTACGTTCCGAGAGAGTGCTTGGGAGGATAAAAGACATTAGTGGGAAGCTCAGGATCTCTCTCGTGAGAAGTCTGGAGTAGGGCAGGGAAATTTTCCCTGCTCTTGAAATCGTTCTGTTATTGTCTGTGGAGCAGCTGGATTGACTGGGCCAGGGAAGGAAAGACCGGCTCTCCAACCTCTGGTTGAGGGCTTCAGTCGGAAAGCAAAGGGTCCTTTCTCAAATGATTTTTTTTTTCTCTCTCTTACTGTAATCGAATATTGGAAATTGCATGTAAGTGGTGATTATTTTTTTTGTTTGCTTCTTTAATAGTATTTACTTCTGGGTTGTTTGGTTACCATTTTTTATGACTGAAAATTGGTTTTAAAGTTTTCTCTTTCCTCCTAATAACATTACCAAGATTTAAGTTCTTTTATTGTGGTATTTCTCATTATTGTAGAACAGAAACTGTAATAGCAGGATTTGGCCCAAATGAGTAGCTTTCCAAAGGTTCTATACGCAGCTAATCCCATAGGCAGTGTCAGTAGGGGAAAATATACAATGATTAATATTTTAAATCTGAGCAGTGTGGAGGCATGGCAGAGTTGGGGAGGGGGAAGTGGTGGGTGATTCCTGGATACATAAGCTGGTTTATATGTTTTCTTGCCAAGAAATTTCTATTTTTTTATAATGATCTTCAGACAAAGGACCTTTCTTATTTTCTGGACATTGTATCCATTGGGTTTCGCCTGATGCAGTGCTCTGTCATTAACTCATCGAAAGGCTGACTCCATGGAGCCTCATCAGGAGAAAGCCAGGATACTGAACAGCTGGAAATCATCTTTGCATTGCAAAAGAGAGAAGCAATCCAATGGGTTATGTGACATGGCAGATCTTGAAGGGATAGCACATCAAGGAAGGAAGGAATAGCATAAACGCAAGGATATTTGGCTGTTATTTTTAGAGTCGTTTGACAGATCACCATGCAACAGTGATTTGTATGGGGAGAGCTAGTGAAATAGTGCTGGAGATGGTTATAGTCTGATGTAACTCCAGTATGATGACAATTCCCTGGCTCTTAGTGTTGTTTTATCCCTGGCATGCAATGTTCTACATGTCAGCTTTCTTCTGTTTTCTGTGGCTTGTTTCTCTTTGCTTTCCACAC
>Ga0181612_148128_pt1 | contig 15901 bp, 9 predicted proteins | sample HoacroProtozoa21_FD_119630 | JGI IMG/M metagenome (GOLD analysis project Ga0181612, IMG submission 119630) | Hoatzin crop microbial communities from Cojedes, Venezuel. Combined Assembly of Gp0051906, Gp0051904, Gp0051908
ATTCTACTGTAAAGAAGCTCCTTTTAACTTACGTAGCCCTTAAGCACCTCCTTGTTCCTCTCCCCTAGAATATTTATCGTACTCAAACACATAAATCCACCACCTCCTCTCCTAACCTTTTGCTGTTCTCATTACAGAGACAGAAACAGACTGTCAAAGAAAGAGACCCAGCCTTTACTTGATATTCTGGAAATTAATTACACAATACTTTAAAAGATTTATGTGCTAATCCACCGATTCCATAAAAATACAAGAATACAGGTAACAGCTTAAAATAGCAAAGGTAGAAAAAGTCAAATTTTCATGTGTGACACATGAATTAATACACATGTGCAATCTATACACATAATCAACACACTTCTCAAGAGTTACCTCCACTGTAGCCTTTTATTACGGTATAAATGCATTGTTTTAATAAACAACTAGTGTAAAGAAGACAAAAGAGTATATAACACAGCTGTTGTTTATTGCTTTGCTCTGCTGGCTCTAGGCCTCAAGAAGTTCTTAAACTGCTAAGGTAAATCATAACTATTTAGTTCTTCTGAACCTCAATCCTCACTTTTTTTTTCCCCTACTCTAGGATTGTTGGTTACTTCTCTTTTCTCCTGTTTTTTTTTTTTTTTTTTTAAAAAAAATCTTCTCCAGTGAAAGATCATCTTGTCTGTGCTCCACTTTCAGTTGCATACAAGTGCATGGACAGCAGTTTATGGTATAATGTAAGTTTTCTGTAGCAGGTCTAGGGCCAGTAGTGATCTATCTTCCCACTATGACAGGAACATCATCTTTCAATTTCTTTAAACTCTAGCCTACAACCAAAAAAGATTAAACTCATTCTCTCCAATCTGAATACACTCACAAGATAGAAGCTGATATTTAAGCCAGAATAAATGTTAAGGGTGAAGTAAATAAATATACTTCTATTGGAGTATTTTTGTTGGCATAATTTAGACTACCTAAAACTTGGTGTGCTTCTAATTAGACTGCTAGAGCACACAATCTGTATGAGTGTGGCTTCCTTCCTCCCAACCAAGCATGCAAAAACATGTGAGTCTCTGCAAAATACTGAAACAGCTCTACAACACAGATTTTTAATAGCAATTTCCATGCAGGAGATGCAATAAAACTAAACCTGCTGTATTAGTGCACTGGGGACTAAAGCCAGTTAGCCACTCAGAATCAGCAAGCTTGCATGCCAAATCAGTTTTCACCACTCACTGGGTGCAACATACTCCAGAGGCAAATCAACAAATTCTGCAGTTTACAGAGCACCAGCAGCAAAGGATTTACAGGTCTCATCGCAGTCTCACAGAACATTGTCAGCATTCGTACTACACATACATAAATACAACTTCCACTTTGTAATTACTGAAATTAGCAAACATCTCGCATGTGGGAACAAAGCAGCTAACGCTACTGCTATAGGCAGAGAGAAATCAAGGCAGGTCTACACCTAGAAATTTCTCTATATACCTTCCCAAACCATTTCAGCCCAGAGCTCCTAGAGCTCTGCCTGAGCCTGCTACAGCACCCTCCATTGCTACAGACGACTGATGGTTTGGGAAGCAACAGAAGACAACCAAGCTGCAACAGCCTAAACAGGAAGTCATTAAGAAAGAGATGGGTGGAGGTCTTCAGAGATGAAGAGGTACATTAACCTACTGCAGCGCTTACACCCATAATAATCCGTCTTCTTAAAGGAAAGAAATATTTGCGAATTTCTTTTTGAGTAATTTAGATCAAGTCACCCACTCTCCGGTGTGTATATATATTCTAGTCATAGCAAAAGTGATCTGCAGCTGTATAGTGGAATTTTTTTCTCAAGAGCAGTGCCTTTTTGGTTTTGCGAAATCTTCATATTTTGACAAAATTTTTATATTAAGAGTTGTATTTTAAAGTGCAGACTGCATGAAAACAGACAGACAAAAATCAGTAATTTAAAAACATGCACTGGAGTAAATGAAAGAAAGTGAGCTTCCTTGACAGTCCTTCCTCACTACGTTAGGAAGGCTGCAAAATTCAGGAGCATGTAAATGGAAACAAGCACTTCCAAATGCAGAAGAGGATATGGAAAGCATATTTGGAGGGGGGAAAAAAAAGGAGAGCTAACTTCTTTGAACTGTTTATTTCCTCAATCTAATTTTAATTAAAAACAGAACATTAGGATGTCTGTTACACTAAGCTACTGTAATACAGATTTTAACATTAGAGGATAAAATGCTAAACGAAAAGACAACAGAGGTAGAATGAACAGTGCCTGATTCATTAGTCACGAGGGTTCTTTGGCCAGAAAGAGAATAGCAGACAACACTGGTGGCCTTCTGTCACCAGAAAATAGCTTTACAATTCTATTTACACATTATTACCAACCAACCTGATAATCTGGGGTTAGTGTGAGGCCAGGTATTCACTGCTTCCAAATATGGGACAATGAATGGTACAGGCATACAGTTCATTACTTCAAGCCTAATACTGAAGTTTAAATGCTGAAGAACTATAGCAGATACTTAGTGGCCTGTGTATTTTGTACTACATGTACACACAGACAGAAAATTTTTCTGCCTTGTGAGTCAACTTTAAGACCTGAATAATTTTTTTCAATTCCTAAACTAGTGGTGACACGTATCTCAGAGTTTATATAATATATACACACACAGAGGGTGACAGCTTTTTTCATGTCAGCATTTGGCTAACATTTTATATTTGCCCAGACTCCTTTTTATTCATTCTTTACTGTTTTTTTTTCTCAACAATAAAACACGAAATAGGAGAGATGCAGGAAGTTGCAAGAACAGAAAGGAAAAAGGGAGAAGACATCTTAATTTTCACTACTGAGAATTACTCAAGGACTTCTAAAGCACAAGATCAAATTCTCTCAAATGCCCCAGATCCAAGCCAAGGCCCTAGAGATGTCATTTCCACTGAATGAAGAAAGGAAGCAGGGGAAGGTTCTTTGAATGTAAATACTTCCATGAGGGGAGGACTCAATAGCATAATTAACTTCTATGGTAAACGTCATGCAGCATCATGACCACGGGGAAATCAGAGCAGTTGCTCCTCACAAGGCGCAGAGTAGAATCAACACACACACAGGGCAGAGCCCAAACTAACAAACTCTGCTAGGCTTATTAGGCCAGGCTCTCCACAAGCTGGGTGACAGCCAGGACAACTGAGAACCCGGGGTGCAGAGCAGGGTAGAGAGAGGAGAAGAAGGTAACACGGGCAGAAACCTGGTGATAAACAAGCGTTGTCAGAGGGTGGAGGGCTGGAGGTGATAAGAAGATGGAGTTAGCGCTGCAGCTGAAACAAGCAGGAACTACTGTGTAAGGATCAAACCTGCACCTTTGTATCCGCATCCCAACAGATTCCAAACAAATGAGGAGAGGTGGAGGTGAATGTGACACAGCCATTAAACGCGCTGCAGAGCAGGACGCTGTAAAGAGCTCTTCTTACGTACTACTGGCGGAGAGAGATAGAAAGCAGGAGCTGGGGTAGAAAGGATATGAAGCCTTACTTCATCACTCATTTAGTCCTGCTAACGTTCATACGCATCATGGAAGTTTTACAGCAGAGGCAAATCTTAGGGCAGTTGAAGGGCTACGTAAAACACTTCCTGCCCAGATACACTGCAACACGTTGCAGCAGAACGCGTGCTGCCGAGATCGGCTGGCTGGGAAGCGTTCATGGCTGCTCAAAGCATTATGTCACCACACTGGTCTGTTAGCGCAGAGCAAACTGGGAAGGAGACAAAGCTTGTGCTGTGCTGACTGGGGCAGGCAAGAGCAGTCAGAACGACGACCCAGCAGTGTGAGCCACAAGAGAGACTGATGTCACCTGGAAGCAACACGAGTCTGAGCAGAAAGGGAAGAAGCTGCTTCTGTGTGGTCAGGTTTTCAGCGCGTTGCCTAAGAAGAGAACAAACTTCAGACACCGCCCGACTGAGTGGGTTTTAGGCTCACTGAAAGATGACATCCCGTGTAGGGGCTTCTGCGAAAGAGGGAAGACACTGCTAGTTTCCATGATGACAGAGTAAGGACACAAAGAGGAACAAATTACAGAGAAAAAATGAGTTTGCCCATGTTAAATTTGAAATGACAAATCAATTTTTTCTAGCAAGAAGGCATAAAATCAGGGAAGAAGATAAAAGGTCAACTATAATTTTGAGGCATTATATTCCAAACTACATTTCTGAAGGTAACAGTATCTATAGCTAGGAGGTAGTACAGAGAGGAGGAGGAAACCCTAGCTTGGCACCTCACATACAAGCTGTAGCAACAAGCGGTAAGGGTGAGCAACCCAGTATTCTGTCAAACAGTTCTCAATACCAGTGAACAGCAGAAGGCTGAGCTTGCAAACTGGGCTAGGCTTCCTTCACGTTTTTTTTTTCCAATGAGAGAGCACACCAAAGTTTGCTAAAAATGGATAGGAAGGTAAATAATAACGAGACTAAGTTACAAAGAGAATGGAGAGATGCTATGTAGAAATAAGAGACTAGACAACAGGAGACGAACAAATGAGAAAAATTGGTATCACTGGAAAAAAGTAAAAAGAAAACCAGGCAGAAGTCCTCAGAGAGGGAAGAATCCTAGAGATCAGAGGAAAATTAGTTTAAGAAAGATCACACAAAATCTTACTACTTTTTCATTTTCATTTTCTTAAAAATAAAACTATTTGCCTTCTATGCTTTTACAGGAGTAGCCAGACTAGCTTTTAAATGTATTTATTTTTTAACTTCTTTATCCAAACAAGAATCATATGAAGCAGGGAAATGCTGTTACTTTTATTTTTTATAAGCACAGAGGATAACCTTTGTATAAGGGTAACTGTGACTCAGAGCAGCTAAGTGAGTTAACAAGTGCCACCCAAGAAATCAGTAGCAGAGCAGGCACTTGAAACAAAGGCCCTCGGACTATTTTCCTATCTCCTAAACCATCTCTTGTCTACGTTCTTTCAGAAATCCTGTGTGGAAAGGAAGAGCGAAGAAGGAGACAGAGTGGTTCAAAGGGGTCAGTTTTTTCTGAAGCTAGCATACTTCACATGCTCTGAAATTGTGACTACCCCAAAAGGAGCTTTGTTCCTTTTATATGTCAGCAAAACAAAAGGTCAGCCTATTGAAATATTGGTGAGGTCTGACTTTCTTCTATTAATAACAAGCAGAGACACATTTTTTAAAGTAATAGTTAAATAAATGGCTACATGTCTGCAATCATTTCAACTTAAAATGTCAACTGGATTTGAGATGCCATGTGCATTTAATCAATGACTCTGCATTATAATATAAATATTACTTTGGTTTGACTGCTTTGTCTGGCATAAATCATAATTCAGTGTGATGAGTACATTTCATTTTCTCTACAGATGGCTGTTAATGGCAATACCTATTAAACTGGCACCTGCCAGCACCTCGTAGTTAAGGAATCTGTCAGAAGCCCCCTTCTGTATAATTTCTCTGTTAATTGTTGTCTCTTCCCCCAGCCCCTCCATTTACCAAGTTCCTGTTACAAGAACTACTGAAACAGAAAATCAGCAAAACTGCCGTTTTTTTGTGTCTCATGGTAGAGCTCATAGCCTGCACTTTAATCCTGAGCAAAATACGTATTTATTGGTTAAAATGCAGCTCAGGAAGCCTTAAACTCATATTCTTGTGGGTATGACTTTAAACCCTCAAGTATCTTTGACCATAATGCCTCCATACTATATACAGAAATACCCAATGTACTGTAACTTACATGGAAAAACTGGAATTCGAGTTTTATCCTCAGATAAGAGCTGGATTTTCAAAGCATAACAGCCAACTACAGTGAATGAAGGATAAACACACTGCCACAGTGTTCAGTATTAATCAAGAATACACTTTGCTTTCTAGCACTTCTTTTGCAGAAGGCATTTCTTCGGAGAGAGGAGACAGACACTTTGAAGAAATATGCCACCTCCAGAAAAGACCTGGAGTTTACTTTTATTTTAGCAGGTGTGGCATGCACAGAGGTCAATACCAAACAAGCAAGCATATGTTTAAGTAGACACCTCACAGAATTTAGTACACCAAGTTAATCCTTATAGACAAAGCATGTGCTGCTTTTTCTTTCCCCTCCCTGCTTAGTAATGGCTTGATTAATTATATTTCAACTTGAAGTGAACATACAACTATTTCACAAAAAGCATGCTCCTTGCAAACAGTTTGTAATTTCCAGTCCTTTTAAATAGTCAGAGGGAACTTTCTGCTCTGATCTGTTAAGTAAATATAAATCTTGTTATCCAAGTTCAGTAATGAGAGTGAGAGGTCTATTCTTCTTCACTGCACTTGCATACATCTAATGTTAATGAGATTTATGCATGCATATTAAGAGGAGAACAGATGCTTAATTAAACAAATAAGCCTTCAGTAGGCAGTCCACATGATCACTTTTAGTACGAAACCCCTTTATTTTCCCTGTTTTAGTCTGACTATGAATGCAGCCACGGAGCAATCAATACGGTGGAGGAAAAGAAAAAGTGATATGCGTAAATTGAGGTGTTTAAAATACTTGATGAACTCAAGAGACATTAAATAGGTGGGTATCTCCTCTCCCTCATGCTCTTGTGCTCTTTAAAGGAAATAGGAGTTTTATTTACTAATTTACCTATTTCAAAAGTGGGAATTTTCTTAGGCAAAAGGAAATCAAGGCCTCTGTCTCATTAACTGATGCTGTCTATCAGCTACACAGGTACGATCCATCTCAGATCGTTTTGCTATTGAAGACAAAAAATTCTAAAATAACTTTAGCCTAATTAAACTATCATTTAATTTAGTCCTATTTCTTTAATCTATCCACATCCATACAGATTTCCAGCATCATACATGTACATACATATAAATATATTAAAAAGTTATATACAATGCCTCTCTCCAGTAAATCACATCTTTATTATTTGCGCCTTATGATATTGCTAACTTTTCTTCCACAATGCTCAACTTCTCAGGGCAAAACAGAGCATAAAAAAAAAATCTCTCCATAAGCTATCATAGTGCTATACTTAATGGAAGTCAATACCTGTATATTACGCTATCTACTCTGCAATACTATTACAGGCTCCGCAGTGCTGGTTGTAAAAAGTGTCATTCTGAGCACAAGGCCCGTAATAGTAATAATGAAAAAAGGTCATTTCTGTCTTCCAACTAGAATGAAAAATTAAAATCACTAAGGCACTTAGCTCAAAGGAAAATTGGCAAATTAAGGGGACAAAAAATATAATATTCATGGCTCATATTGTGAAATAGAAGGTAAATAATTTAAGATGAACTGTTACGTGGGAAAGTGCACTCTTTCTGAAGAGTAAAAAGCAAATGGAACTAATATGCACATATATATTCCTGCTTCCTGGGCTTGCATTACATGTATACATGCACAAATATGCAAGTCATGGTTGATGTGCAATATTTGTGAGGGACAGACATTTTCTCACCTATATTAAATTTGTAAATATTTGCTAGTGTAGTCAAATTGACAAGAGTTGCCTTATATGAAGAAGGTTGGTTGTGTTTTTTTTTTCTCCCCCCAGAATCCAGCCTAGAAATAAAGACTGAGTGAGAGGGTGTTCTCCCACTGCCTTGCATTTCAGCAAAACTCTTTACTCTGAGTCACCAATTACATACTAGCTCTTCGACTTTCATACCACAAAAAAATTATGACTTCAGCCTACTGGACTCTGCCTGAGGGAGCTACCTATTAAAAAGCCATTGGTGTGGCTGCAGTCCATCAGCCAACTTGCCTTCATACCCACAGAGCCGAAAGGGCTGCCCAGAATTTTTACAATCACTATCTGGAAAAGGCAGTGAGAGCCGCAGACTTACGTTTATTATACGTATTACCAGGACTGTAACAACTGCCATGGTATTAGGCTAGCGAGCAGCACCGCACAGCAGAGGTCAGACTTCCCTGGTGATTTAAAGGTTCAGTCTTTCTCCAATTTAATATACAAACCAATTCAAAACCTACTTTTGTTAGAAAATGATATTTTGATAGTATTTCAAAGCACGGCAATTAACTACAGATCACAAATTTAAAATCTGAGGATTTTAAACTGAGGAACAGTTTGTTTTGTTTTGTTTTTAATTTAACCTCTTGGTTAGATCAGCTTTGCATTCCCAGCGCTGTGATAATGCGTTTCGCATTAGTGCTCAGCATCAGGGATTTCTAACACCCTGCACCAAGGGGTTAATTAACTCTTCCAAACAGCCTGTAGAGCCACCTCACAAGGTGGCTCTAAACCAATGACAGTACATGCTGCCTTTCTTCAGAGGCATAAATACGCTGTTTCGCTGTAGTGTTGCTCATGAAAATACAAAACACCTTCAAAAAGAAGTACAGGGAAGCTCATTTGAGGTCTAGCAGTCTCAAGACTCACTGTGCCCTGAAAGCATCAGTCAGCTCAATGCAAGAAAAGGGATGAGCCAAGCATTGAATGTCTTGTGTAATACTGCTGCCGTTATGTATCTGCATAGAACTGAGTATTATTTCTGTCCCGAAAGAATTTTGGCATAGATGCTAGACACTGCCTTTTTCCTGAAACTGCAGTATACATTTAGTGACAGTTCCAATAATGAAAGTATTTAACATAGTTGTTTTTCCTGACATACAATACCAATTTACTTTGCCGTCTGTGTCTAGCGGTGGGTTATTCAGTGAGCTATGATGGTGCAATCTGCCAGAATAAAATACAATGCTCACTTCACTGATGTTACGTACAGTTGACAGAGTCAACTTCTGTTGTTCTTTGGACAGCACATATGCACATCCAGTACTCAGGCAGGCAATACACACATCAGAACCAACCAAACAAGAAACACTGTGCAGTCTGCACGACAGTAAAATAGTCCTTTGGATTATAGAGATGTAACTAATCAGTAATAACCAGTGTCATCTGCATTTCCAGTCTCCAGCACATTAACCCACTTTGCTCCAAGTGACAGAGTCATCAAAATGCTGCAGCCAAGAGTTCCAGTTAATACTGGGTAAAACAACAGGCCTTTTTAAAAAACAATGATTACAAAAATAAAAGCATGTTTTCTTGATGGTCTCCCTGAATCACAGTCACCTAAATAAAGCTTCAATCCAGGAAAAGCTTAGCAGGAAAGCAATCATTCTTTTTTTTGTATGTGTAAAAAAAGACCAGGAACTACAAGTAAATAGCAGCTGAGCAACAGATGAGGCACTAAGTGAAATCTGTTAGCAACTGCTAACAGCTTTGCTATTTTCTGTTGTTGAATAAAAAAAAAAAAAGTAAAAAACCAATGCAGTAGCAATTCCAATATGTTCAAAAATCTCAGATGCAAAACACTAAAGCTCAACGCTTCTTGTACTACAGATAAGTACTTGGGTTTGGTTTTAATACCTTGAAACACTTTATTGATTATAAGGCAGAAACAAGTCAATCACATGGCCAAGATAAAACTTGTTACAGCTGCATATGTGACCCAGTAAGCATAGCACAAAAACCCCATCGCAGACACCGTGTGACACTTCCAGTAGCTGCTTCAGCCTCAAATTCTACTTTCCTTTGTCCTTTATATTTGAGCCCTAGTCCTTCGCCAGAAAGTACATGTGTCTTCATTAGCACTGAGCTTTCTGGCAAGATCTCAGAAATATTTTCATTGTCCTTCTGGTCCTAGAGCTTTCACCACAGATGATCATCTCCTGCTTATCTCAACCCAGTCCCTGTTTGGATGCATGCACACAGCACAGCAGAACTATGCAGGCATAGCTGAAATAGCTCTGAACAAACTGCTCCACAAATTGCAAACAGTATGAACGATCCATGTGGGGTTCCAGCTCTCGGTAGGATCAATTAGTTACATGGCTGCAGTCATAGGACTAGTTTAGTTAATTCATGTCATTGCCTGGTCCCAGGCAGATATACCCTCTTCCCACTCCTGCCAGTTGCTTTCTGAACTTTTCTCTCAGGTCTTTCTCTCCTGTCAGTCTAGCAGGGCTTCTAGTCCTTGTTCCTCACACGGTCTCTCACATGCGGGACTGCAGCACAACTACCATCATATCTACAAAAGGCATACTACAGATATCCTTCTCCATTCACGTTTCTGCTCCCTTCTGATGTTTACATTTCTAATCCCTGCTATACCAGGTTCCCCTCCCAATTTAAACTCAGCATGTCAAAAACTGATCTCATTTCTATATCTAAATACTTCTCTCTACTTCGTTCTCTTAAGCTACCAAGAAATAGTAGTCACCTTGCCTGTTGCAGAAGCTCACAACTTTGTCATCTTCAGCTTCTCTCTTTCCTTCCACAGATGTTCTACCAATAAAACATGCCAGTTTCATCTCCACGATGTCATAAAAAAATCTGGCTGTTTCTTTCCATCCATGCTGCTAAAATGCTTGATCACTCAAACCTTCTTACTGCAGTCTCCTCCTCCCCAGCCCTTCTGACACTCACTGCTCACTTGTCACATCAGTGCAAAACTCCAGTTTGAAAAATACATCTTGAATCCAGTGTTTAGTCAGTATTTGACCCCTTCTAAGTTCCCCCATTAGTTTCCTACTATTTCTCTTAAAAACATTCAGATTGTTTTTGATTTTCATGTCATCCACAGCAGTTTATCCCTGAAAAAACACCAACCTGGTTCTGCTAATCTTGAGCAGGACATATGGCCCCCAATTTTTTTGTAAACTCACACTGTTTGCTCTTGTTCAGTCCTTACAGGTCATCACCCTTCTTTCACTAGTATCACGGCTGGGATTCCCTAAGACTCTCACCTTCTCAGGAAGGAATTTCTTTTCAAGAACAATTATGTAAATTCTAGGGAGAAACACTGACAAGGACACAGAACCTTTAAAAACCTTCCAGCTGAACTGTTGGCTCTCACAAACAACTCCTTCTCTGTTCATCATAACCTGTTGCTCCCGTCTTTGCAACTTTGTAGAGATTTTCAGTGGTGTGGGATAAAAATTCCCATTCTGTGCTCCCATACAGGTAAATAAATATTATTAACAATTACTGTCTGCTGGGAAGACTATCAATCTAAATAAAGAGCAAACTTATGAAAAGAACAGATGTATAAAGCTTGTATACAACCAAAATTTGAAATATATTCTGAAGAAGTGAATCATTAAGAACAGTAACCTGTTGTTCCCAGTTTTGCGTGTTGATCACTGTCAGATTTTTGTCAACTACAATTGCTTGTTTTGGATTCTGATGTCATCCCATGTTCTTTCTGGCTCAGGCATCACATCCCCCTGAGTAAGACTTTGCACTTCAAACTTTGAATCTGCCAGTGATACATGAAACAGAATACTTATGCTTTTGTCAGACCTCTGTGTCACTCCCCTCCTCTTCCAACAGCCCTATTCATGCCAAAGAGTTAAAGAGTGAAAATAGACATAAGGCTTAAGACACACAAGAGAGTTGTTGAAGTCACCCTCTTAATTATTCAGTGTTTTGACTACTGTTCCATGTTAAGCCCTACTTTTTTAAATGAACACAAATGCACTTGCAATGCGCAGGTGTGAGTACGCACCTCCTCAGCATTCCTAAAGAGCCCCCTTTGAATGCGGGCTGGTATACCCACGCACCTTCATCTCACGAACACTAGCAACTGCTGAAACCATGCAAATCTGGCACATAAGCACGCCTGCATATTTTTGACAGTATCTCTACGGTGGTCAAAAGTCAATAGGACAATTTTGAGGATTCCTATTGACGACACATAGAACAAAGTCAGTTAAAACCTTCCATGTCAGTGTAACACAAGCCATTTGACTCCAAAGGACATATCAACAGAAAGCTGCAATGCAAGTTCACCTATCACTGTCCTAATGAATTTCATTTTTAAGTGAATGATCTCAGCAGCTGAATTTCTCAGATTACTAGCTAAATGTATCTTTGCCTAATCAATGACTGTGGCTTTTGTATGTACCTGGCTTGTCTACAATACAGCATGCTATAGAAACACCAATGGCTACCTAAAGCTAACACCAAGTGTTCAGTGCCACAAGTAACCACGTGGTCTAATCATCTCCAGGCGATCATTACATTTCATTCACACACCCTATATTAATTGCAAAGATCTATCAAAAATAAACAGGTACCAGAGGCAGGGGTGATAGCAACCAGAGCCCCTACAGCACCAAAGCCTCCAGCAATAGCAAGGCAACATCCTGAAGAACTTTGTCTGGTCTCTGATGATTCCAGACATACAAAACCAACCAACAGACACAGAAGAAATCCAAACACTTGCATGCCAGGCAAGGAGGATGGTGATCTTTTGACCACTGCAGGCAATGGCTGAAGCTGCGAAGCAAAGATTTTATCACAGCTAGTGGTTTTCACCAACTGCAAATGTTACTAGACTGTTTACAGTAACTGGAGCAATACTGCTCTCCCCAAACCTCGTGAAGGAAGCAGATAAGCAAGCGAAGAGAAAGCAAAGGTCTGAGTGTGGGAGCAGGTCATATATTACTCAGAAATATTCCCCACAAAGCCTCCCCCACCAACACAGGCTTGTTTTTAGCCTGAAACCTTGAATCTTTTCTGACATATGGGAATGAATTTCAAAGGCACTAAAAGACATTTTGTCTGCCAAATGTCTTCTGCCTCAGCTACAAGTTTGGTGTAAAAGTATAAACTGCTTTCTTTTTAAATAACATAAACATTATTTTGAGTCCAAGTGAAATAATTTTTCTACTACTTTATAAGAGTATCAGTTGTTTCCTACGTTATAATGAGAACGGGTGGCCATTTTGCTTTTTAAAATGCCATACCTCAACATGACACCAAAGCCTTTCTTCTTTTTCTTTTCTGGATCTTCATTTTCTTCTTTCCTTTTCTTCTCTTTGATTTTAGATTTGCCCTTTTCCTTTTTCTTCTCTTTCTCCCTATTTTTTTTGTCTTTTTTTGCTTTGGTTTCTGCACCCTCTATTTCAAAGTTCCTTGGAGGGGCAGACTCCGTGTTCTGAGCTTCTTGACCAGAGTGAGAGCTCTTATCAGAGAAACCATCTGCACACAATGAAAAAGAAGCGGTAAGGATGGCTAGGGGCCACCAAAATGTAAACAAGTGAAATACAGCATGAGTGTCTACAAAGTGCTCAAATGACTCACACCACTTACTCATTTAACTGAATAATTTAAAAAGCAGACTAAACATATCTAGTGAATTCCAGCAGACTTCTATTGTAAATTAAATACAGAGTTATTTTAGTAACTCGTCTTCCAATTTTTATTCCCGATACAAAAATCCTGACATAGTAAAACACTACTCTATGTGAAATCCAGGTTGTTAACCTCCATCAGCTCGAGAGAACTGACATGATGGGATGCAGACACTGAGAGATTACTTCAACAAGAGATTCTGGCAACTGACATAACCAACTACGTAACAAAACGATTTCATTCACTCCCTCAAATCTTTCTATTTTGATGACTAAAGAAGAAATAGATAAACTGTTCTGTCTGTTAGGAGCAGAGCTGTATGTTTCTATTTGGGGGGCTCAGGATCCAAGCACAATTTTATCCTTCATGCTAAAGGAGACATATTTCTAGACTGGGGTCTGTAAGCCCATGGTGACAGAATGAGCAGCAGGGTGCTATCAATACACTCTTGCCTTGTCTACAACAGGAAACAAATTTCCTGGTTGGAGAAGAGGGAATTGTAGACAGCTCTGTAAAACAAGCGAGATAATTTTTAGTGTAATCTGAAGAAGGCAGCTGCTTCTTGAAGTTGAAAAATATAATTATTTAAGGATTGAGTTCTAAATCCTCCAACCCACCCCTGCCCCGAAGGAGATCAGTGAAAGACTTTACACTAAACCCAGTCAAGGTTGCATGGGGTACTGCAAAGACAGCTCTATTCAGTGGAAGACATGAGCAGTTTTTATAATGTGATCAACCTCAACTGGACTAAATCATTTGCTTATGTGCTTCACTGAGTTAGCTGTCAGCAGTCCTAAGCGAAGGTGGCTCCCTCAGTAAGTGCTATTAGCAACATACCCTCTTCTCCATCTTCAGGTCCATCATAAGACTTGTCAATGGCAGCTCGGAAACTCTCATTACAACCCCGACCACGGACCACGTGAGGCCTGGGTCTGTGAAAAGGGAGTTCGTTCTTCCTAACTTCAGCCACAGCAGTCTGAAGACTCTCGAGAGAACTGGACTTCTTCAATCCCAGAGTAGGACCAAAATCTTTGCCAACAGAACCTGGAAAACAAATAGTCACATTTTGATACCTAAAACCAGACAGAGAAATGAAACAAGTCAGACAGATACACTTAATTGTGTACTTTTATTACCTGAAGCCTTCAAAATAGTATGCAATCAACGTAATCTGTTCTAAAAATAACATCAAGTTAAACCTAGTTCAGTAGATACCACCGTTGAGACTTGGAGGGAATGCACATAATTTTCAGACCTGACAACAGTGATGGGCAATAGCTGGCTTGCTCTGCATCACTTTAAAGCCTGCACCAGTGATAAGGATGGGGTTGCTTCTTCCCCCTTTGACAGCGGTGTCCGACTGGACGCTGCTAACAGTTGCAAGGAGAACATTATCCTTAGACTCACCAAAACAAAACACCGCTACACAACAAGAGTTTCGGTTTTTAGAATGAAGCAGGTTGTATGAATGATTGTATGATATTTTCAAACACATTTCTCCTTGTGAGAAGATATTATGTGTTCTCTCACAGTCTTATCCAACCTTTTTCTTCAAGCTGAAACTGGTGCTGTGATATCAACATACACAGCAGGTTTTTAAAGAAGGAAGTATTTGCAGCGAAGTACAGTTTAACATAAACGATGTTGCTGCCTCCTTGCTTGTTTACAGGTGTAAGAAAGCACTTCATCTAAAAAAGAGCAAATACATTCCCAAGTCTCCTGAACGCTTCCTCTCTTTGAACGCTCTCTGACCTTAGAAAGGTTTTACTTTGTGGCAGTATTCGTGTTAATTAGTATTAATATAACGATAGTAGAATAGGTACAGAAAAGTTCCACAAATACATGCGTACCAATCAATGAAGAAATTCACAGCTTAATTTAAAAGCCTTTATAGCATCTACTTAATTTTTATATGGCAGAACAATAAATGTGACATACAGACATTGAGGAAGAGACTTTGCCTTGCAATATGCCTTCTGCCTTTCAGGACACAAATGTTTTTGTTTTCAAGCGATACTAACACAAGCAACAGGAGAATATAAGAACAGAAGACCTTCATATACATGCCCACACACTGTCATGCCTGAAGAGATTCAAAGATCAGAGAAAAGACAGGCATGTTAGTACTATATGCTGCTATTTTAGATTTTAGAGTGCTGGTATTTCTGAACTAAAACCAGTATGATCAGTGAATTCTTAAAGGGAAGAAAGTGAAGAACTGACACCAAATAAACTCGCCAGTAGTGTCTACGCAACGCAATTTACTTCCACTACCTGCAGACTGACAGCTGCTGAAAACAAGGTGTGGGAGGTGGCTTGTGGAGACAAACAAGTATAAGGGAAGCCTGGTTGCTCAACCTTCTTTTGTTCACCGGTTGCCCTTCCAGAGCTACCAGTATTGCCAAATTAGCCAGTGCTGAAATGGAGTCAGAGCAATAATTGCACACAACATACACAAAGGTGCTTAAAATCACTAAAAACTTGTGCACTGGTAAGAGGCACTGCAGTGCCTACCTCGGGCTGAGACGGAGCAACGCCAAGGGAAGCACAGTCGCTGCACACGGCGGCACAGCGAAGGCCACTCTGACCAGCGGAGGGACAGCCTTCGTGCTTGTCGGTCAGAAAACAGCTCCAATGAGTCGTGCTCGCAGCTGGCCACCGCCCCACCGCCGGGGGGGGGCTTGGGCTGGTCGAGCAGCTGGTGCCGAGTGCCCGGCCGCCCGCCCTAGCAGCCGGGCCGCCGGCCAAGCCGGCGGGGCGC
>Ga0181612_178011_pt1 | contig 15901 bp, 8 predicted proteins | sample HoacroProtozoa21_FD_119630 | JGI IMG/M metagenome (GOLD analysis project Ga0181612, IMG submission 119630) | Hoatzin crop microbial communities from Cojedes, Venezuel. Combined Assembly of Gp0051906, Gp0051904, Gp0051908
AATATCCAATGTAAACCTCCCCTGATGCAACTTGAGGCCATTTAGGTACCACTGTAGGATTTTTCTTGGAGAAGAGCAAGTTACTTATAGATTTCATACAACAGTCTTGCTTTGTGTGCATGTGAGTTTGTGTGTGTGTGTACACATGGGCTTGGTATCACTCTTTTTTCTTACCTTGTTGGTCCTGTCTGCTGTGTCGGGTTTTTGTGTTCTCTCAGTCTCAGTTCTAGCTACTAATATGGCATTGAATACTCCTAAGAGGAGAAAACTCGGTAGGAGGAATTAATAGGTGCCCTGTGGCATCTAGCAATGAAAATCTCAATGATTTGAACAAGAATACAACTCAGTCTGCATTTCCAATTTTTTGTTTGTTTGTTTACTTTTTTACAGATACAGAAGTTTGGTGATCCCAATGGAATTGTACAGTTTGCTCCTGAATCATTAATTGAGTATAACTGTACAGAACCCTCAGCAGCGGAAGGGCCACAAAGTATTACACTGTTTGTGAGACGAATTCAAGGCACTTTGGGAAACATAACGGTATTCTCACGATTTTCCTAATAAACGGTATAATCTGAAATCATCCTCAGCATCAGTGTATGGAGGAATACCTTTTTCTGTGCCTTTCAATTGCTTGTTTCTCAAATTCATTTTTGAAATGTTGCCTTTTAGACTGAATTTAGCAAGGGCTCAGCCCTAGTACTTGTGGTTTGGAAAGTCAAATTCAGTATCCTCTGGTCAGAAAAAAAGAAGAAAAACACTACTGCGGTGCTTCTCTAACTTTCTCTCTCCCTCTCTGCCTGTGCTTTTGACGGGAGAAAAAAAACAGAGCATACTTACACAGAGAACTTTCTTTGAGATCATCACAATTTGCTTTTTTCCAGGCATACTTAAAGGCAAGAATCAGACTGTTTTGAACTGTCACTCATGTTGTTTTTTTACGTGAAGTTGTTTAGAAGTCAGCATTTTAACAGTTATTAATTAGTAAAAGCATCTGCTGTGTTTAGTGAGGACTCTTCACCCAGTTCTGATGTGAGGAATCTTGGAAAGAGAAAAAACAGAAAGGGTGTCTTCGTGTAAAAATAGAAATAATTTTTTTGAAAATTGTTCAGAGATTCCATATAGTTCAAATAAATTTTCTGAAAATATACAAAGAAAATCTTCACATTCATAGCACTGTTAGAGGAATAACACACCTTCCTTTTGTAAGATAGTCTGTGTGCCTCTTTCTGTGCAAACCTAAACCAATTTCTATTTTACCTACTTAAAACCAATCGGCTCCATGTCCTACCCGTACTGAATCCTCGATATGAAAGTTTCTGACTCTTTGGATAATTTTGCTTTCTTTTGTTTTGTGCATTTTCTAAACTCCTTTCAGGTTTACTGGGAAATACATAGCGATTCTGACACCACAGGGGACTTTCTTAGGACAGAGGGTTCTGTTGTCATTGCTGACCAGCAGAGTACAGCCGAGATAATTATCTACCTGTTACCTGATGATGTTCCAGAACTGGATGAAAACTATATGGTGCAGCTGATTTCAGTAGAAGGTGGAGCAGATTTAGACGAAGAGAAAAGAATTTCGCAGATCAATGTTTTTGCAAATGATGATCCCTATGGAGTGTTTGCCCTGTACTCTGATCAGCAGTCAGTACTCGTAGAGAAAAACCTGGATCGCTATGTTCAGATCAATGTAACTCGGCATGCTGGGGCATTTGGAGACGTGGTTGTTGAGTACCATATCTTGTCTCATCATGACGAAGCGCTAATTGCACCTGAGAATGAGGTGGGATACCTCACAGTAAAAGATGGTGCCAGCTTTGGACTGAAAAGAGTGCCAATAAGCAGCCAGGTCTGTATTATCCTCTTAGTTCCTGTAATATCTATTGTTTCCATTTGTGCTCATCACAATACAAACGTGCTGGAATAAGATCCTAAACTCTCAGTAGTATCCACTGTGAAGAAGTCTCCACAGAGAAGAGAGTTTTAGTATTATGAATTTCCTATTAATGGAATACAAACAGATATTTAAATACCACATTTTCCGATAAAAATTGCAAAATCACTGCTATGCATGTGTTCAAATATTTTTTTTCCTTCCATCATTGCTTTGTGTTACTATCAGTTCAAAGTTTTGTTATTGTATGTATGCATATATTTTTTTAAGTTTCCCTTTTGGATTGTGAATGGTGATCTGTTAGTGCTGACTCAGGAAGCAGCAGATAAATTACCTTCAGTTGTCTGTGTTCCCTGGTTATCTGTTAGTATTACTACAGTCTTACAGCCACATTTGCATCCTTTTATATCCATCTTACGTTCTTTTAATCCTGAGAATTAAAATTAAGCTGAGGCCTACTGTCTTAGATACAATTTAATAAAATTACCATAGTTGCTCTACAAGCTCACATTTCAACAGACTGCTGGTAAATCACATTCACAATATTGACATTTTAGCTGCATATCTATTGAGAAAAGTAATCAACAGAACACTTCTCTTGAAAACACTGATTTTTGTATGCAAGTCGAACAAAATCTGAAGATTGTTTGGCTGCTTAATTTTTTGAACTGGTGGATATCATGTTTTTAGTGGAATTAAATTTCAGCCTTTTAATTTAAATTCTCTCTCTCTCAAAGGCATTTCTTTTACTGGGCTTGAATTTTACTCTGGAACTGATTAGTGTAAGCCTGGCTGGGGGAAGTGCCAATGATGTGCCTAAAATATTAGGAAAAGCAAAGTCAGCTGTTCTGCTTATTCCTGAGGAAGCTGCCAATTCACAGGTCAGTAGAGGGGCTGCAGTGTAACATTTCTACCACAGAAGGAAGGTACACTTAATTACAAAAGATAGGTGCTGTAAGAATTCAGCTGAATTAAGTTTTCATCACTGCAAGCAAAGTAATAACTGAGAAGACTTTTCCAGTTATTACTTGTACTGTATATTATTAACTTTTCTCTGATACAAATTCTTATAGAAATGTGTTAATACAGTTTGAAAGTGTCTCTTCGTCTATAAAATGTAAATAGTGTAAATATTACAATTAATTAATACTTTTCTTTACATGAAATGGAAATTATAAGAATTAAAGGAAAATAACGAATTCTGGATAATGTTATTCCTTGAAATATGGCAGCCCTAAAGTAGGTAATAGCATGTATGCAGTAGTATGTGCAAAAAGAAATGGAGGTCATGCTGGTTTTTAATGCAATTGACAGTATATTTGTCTCGTCACTGAGTGGGCAATTTTCCATTTGTATAGATGAGAGTGAGAAAAAAGAATTTGCCTCTTCTGATATACGTGCTAGAGTTCACTTTTTTGTATGTCAGGCAAAGACAATAGCATGCTTAGTTTTTAATCTGTTAAATTTTATTGACATTTTTATTGAGTGATTTTAATTGTCCAGAAGCACTGTTCTGTCTTGTAAGTTGTACCTGAACTTAGGTCAAATGTTCTTTCTGTAAACGTTGTTTACTGTCATCTATCCATTTATCATTGCTTTTAGAATGTGCGAATGATCCTTTCAGTCCCATTTGCTGCTCAAAGAAAATTAAAGATCATACTAGCAAGAACAACTTTGTGAACAATGTCATGTGGCAACATCTTACTTGTTACTGGTTATACAATTAATAATTTCTTTTAGACCTATGTGTAAATATATAGTACTATAGCTATTGCCTGTGAGCATTAAGGGCAGGTTGGTTTGTTTTTCTTTTAAACAACAGACACAGAATCTTATATTCAGCATTTTCAATGCATATGTACATATATATATATACACATATGCATACATATATATAAATGCATAATTATTGTAAAATGTCTATTTTACAAAATGTAATACACTTTCACATGTGTTATTGCCCATTTTTATTCCATTTTCTATAACAAAATCTATTATGTCTCCACAGGTTGGCTTTGAATCTGTGATTTTGCGACTTACAGACATTGTAGCAGGGACAGGCCAGGCTGTCATAATCAGAAAAGGAGTTTATGGCTCTGTAATCGTTAGCTGGGTTTCAGGATACCCACCAGACCTAATGACTGACTTTGCTCAGCCAGGCAATATTACTCCTCCATTTGGTAAGTGCTTGTCTGAAGAAAAAAGCTTGGAAAGTTGCGTAAGTGATGATATGACATTTCAGTTATTTGTGCCTCTGCATGCTTCCTCTGTTAATGAAGTCAATGGAATGGAATCATATGGTCTAATTTTTGTCTGTAAGGGATATGTTTATTTTATGAGAAAAACAATAATAGACTAATCTTCCTAGATATCTGTGTGGGAGGTAAGCACAATGCTGTGCCCCTGAAGGACAGCTTTATATAGTAAAGACCTTATCATGCAGATTTCTTTTCCCTAAATGGAGTGGGGTTGTGATTACAGTCCCTATCTCATCACGTTCCCAGGTAAGAAGAGGATTCCTATTTCGTAATTTTGATTTGTGCTGTCTCTCGCTCTCCCTTTTCCTGCAGGTACTGTTGCATTTTCCTCTGGTGAGCAAAGTAAAGTAATTTCATTTCAGGCTACTCCAAGCCGAAATCAACGTGAGTCATTTGCCATCACTTTAACAGCAGCGCACAGCAATGTACCTGGTGGGGCTCGCCTGAGGTAAGGATATTACTTCTGAGTCACACAGATGCTGTAAGAATTATGACCTGTGTGCAGGCAAACACCTTGTACAAATCACTGTTAAATTATATGTAGCTAGCAAGTTGTAGTGCCTTCTTTGATAAATTTGCCTGTCTTGTCTCAGGTGGAAACTAGTGTCAGTATTGCAGATCTGACCTGATCAGAACAGATGCTTTTCTCCAGTTCCAGTCTATTTCACCTCACTGGTATCAAAGTGCCTAGAATGTGTCTGGGATGATGGAGGCAGTTAAGAGAATGAAGAACTGAGATCAACAGTTCTAGCCGGGAAGCTGAAGAAAGAAAGCAACACTAACAGTTTTCATTAGTATCCCTAAAAATTCAGATTTAGAAGATCTTAGATAACAAACATTATTTAAAAGAAATAAAATGAAACAAGAAATTATACCTAATAAATATAAAAAACACTTTTTATTCATAGAAAACCCCACATTACATTTAATGTAGCTTTCCATGTCAGCTAAGTTGTTATCTATTCTTCAAACTATTTTCATTCTTCCTTACTCATTGATAGCTAAACGTTGTATAAAAAGAATGGACATAGAGTAACACTGCGTATGGAGGAAGGTATTGGCTTCACCCTACTGCAGTTACACTGGCAGATCTGAAGGAATTCAGGCATGAGCTGGATGGCTAAACTCCCAAGACTGACCCCTTCTCCTAGGCTTGTCCATCCCGTGGACTGGTGTCCTCGGAGCACCTTCTTACTGTGTGAGTCAAATACCTTGAGTGTACGAGAACGACCTTTCCTAGAAAACTTAAGACTGCATCCCGCAGGAGGTAAAGCTGACAATTATATTGCTCTGAAGAGTGTTTGGCTCCCGTAGTGGTGGAAAGGGTCTAGTTTGTTAATCAAAATCACTCGCTGGAGTTGTAGTGCCATTTGGTAGCCTCTCACGCTGTATAATGGATCAGTTCTAGAGATAAGACCCAAGGTTTGGCAAAGAGTCTCAGTCTCTATGCTTATTTTCTAATAAGAAGGGGATATGTTTAACATGAACAAAATAGAGCTTAAATTGATATTGATAATCGGGCTCAGATCTAGAAAAAATTACGGTGAATAGTGTTGTGAGGAGGCAGGTAATATTTCAAAGCCCCACTGTAAGTTTTAAAATGACTTCTCTTCCTTCTCTTGCTTTCTGGCTAAAATTGTAGATCTGCTAGCATCTGTCTACCCCACAGTTTTCCCTTGGTACTGGAAGTTATTTCTGCCATTGAAACTGGTGTTACTGGAGGTGACTACATTGTAATATATCTCCCTGCATTGTGTCCACAACTGAAGGACATCATGCTTTTCTTTGCCTCTCCATTTTCTCTGGAAGACCTCATTTTATTTAACCTTTACTCTGTATCCTGTGCTGACTCAGGGTGCATTAAGCCTGTGGAGGGCTGTTCGATCCAGTCGTTGCAAAAACATTTTTCTTAATCTCTTGCTTTGTATGGTCACTATTTTTTCTCTCTGCTGTTACACATTTTTTCAATCTACTTTCTTAAAGCCGTTCACTGGAAATTATGCTGCTTGGGTGTTTTAGTTTTCATAGTTTGTATTTCATACTTCATACCTGTCTCAACTTTGATATCTTTTCTGTTTCAGATCAGAGTTTACAATAGCTGAAATTGAGCCAATGGGGATCTTTCAGTTTACTTCTAACTCGAGATCTGTTACAGTTGAAGAAGATGTTCAGGTAGTGATACTACATGTCCAAAGATTGTTTGGTTTTCAAAGTAATCTCACTAAATTGACATATCAGACGATTCCAGGAAGTGCCAAACCCTTAGAGGACTTTATACCCATCTACAACGGAGAGCTTATGTTTTTACCTTTTCAGACAGATGCTGTGATAGAAATATCAGTAATTGATGACAATGTGTCTGAAATGGAGGAATTTTTTTTGGTAAATTTGACTGCTGTGGAAATTTTGGATGTTCAGCCTGTGAATCCTGCCTGGAGTCCACGTCTGAATCCAGCTTTCAGTGTTGCAACAGTTAATATTTTGGCTAATGATATTCTTCACGGAATACTAAGTTTGGGGCCAGAGTTTATTTACGTGGAAGAAGATGCCAACAACAGTACCCCTAACACAGTGATGCTTCATATCAGACGGACCAAAGGTTTTACAGGTGATATTGAAGTAACCGTTAAAACCTTTGGAGGATTGAGTGCACAGAGCGGAGTAGATTCATATCCTTTTGGAAATGTTTATGGAAAATCAAACTTCACATGGGCAGCGGAAGGAGAAGATTTTGAGGAACAGTCAGTCTCTCTGACTTTGCTGGACGGAGAAAGAGAAAGCAAGCTGTCCATAAGAATTTTTGATGATGATGAGCCCGAAGGACAGGAAGTGTTTTATGTTTTCCTCTCAAATCCTGAACATGGAGCTCAGATTGTGGAAGGAAAGGATGAATACGGATTTGCTGCTTTTGCAACAGTAATTATTGCAGGTAATATTTTTTTCCCTCAGAAAATTAGTAAATACATCTGGGTTAAATAACAGTAAATAACTGTATGTTCTCATAGGAATTTTCATGGAAAGATTCAAGTTCTATTTGACAGTAGGGTACTCTGTTCCCAAATCTTGAGTTTTCCAGAGCAAAGGAAGCATCTGATGCACTAAGCCTACCATGTGTCCCTTAGCAACACAGCTGAAAATACATTTATAGATGCTGCTTATCTTTGTTCTCGTCCTGTTTTACTTCATGAAGGGAAAAAGCCAAGATGGAGTGTTTTTAATGCAGATGTAGTAGCATTGCAGACTTTTTTGTCCTTCTTTGCCATGTTGTCACTTTTGCATTGTATGCGATTTGAACAAAGTATAAAAAACAGTTTCTGTTTTCGTTCTTTGATGCCATGCAGTTCATACATCATGTGTAGTCATCTCTGCTTCAGGGTTGGAGGATAGGAATGGGCTTACACAGACATCAGGAAGAATTTTTCTTTCAATCACTGCATGCTACTGTGAGGAAGTGATGTCAGAGCTCCAGTTTCCCTTAGCTTTTAGATATCTACCAGTGAAATATAAACCAAGTTTAACTGCAGTATAGGTGAAGTTTTAGAAACAAGTTGGGAACTGGAACAGTTTAGGCTAAGCAAGAAAATTGTGTGCAAGGTCTGACATTTACTGCAAGTTTTGTGTGTTTAGATAGTCTTAACAAAATGAGGTAGGTACTGCAAACCAGGATTAACCTGTGCTGTTGGATGAGTGTATGCAGCAGACAAAATGACACATTCCCTTCATTTGCATAGTCTCTAATATTCACCCGTAATGTGCACATTAACCAAAGAAGGATGTGCATAGGCACAGATTGGAATTTGAGTTTCTATTGAATGCCACAGAAGCGTATTAACACGCCCTAGAATTACACTCTGAGTACAAGGAGTAAGTAAAGTAAGGTCAGGAAACAGCTTACGTTAAGGAGAAGGGTCAAAACACGTGTCTGCATTTTACTGTATAGATAGAGAGTTACCACAGGTTAAATATTTGTGCACAGACATGAGCAAACGCACAGTGTCTGTTGATCTCCAGTGTACGTACTGGCACTTCCTATGCACTGTGTCGGAACCAGGTCGCCTTCCCAACTGCAGAGTAAAGCCATCACTGCCTGTAAAGAGGAAATCCTTTGGAAGCAAGATTTAATGGGATGCTGTGAAAACATTAGTCTCCCCTCATTAACCCTTTTTTTCCTCCACTGCTGAAGTTATTTACATTGCCATAAGAACAAAGCAGTATTTTGCAGCTCCCTAGTTCCACAGACTTAATTAAGGATTCAGGAGAAAAGCTGATGACAATTTGGGAAAATTGTGTGTGTTCAACAACATTACGGATGGAATGACTAAGAAAGCTAAAGTCATGCCCTTGGAAACTCATCTTATCCCATAACCTGCTATGGCAATGCTGTCCATCTAGGGCATGCTGAGGCCCATTTCTGTACAGAAAGCATGTGTTTTAAGGGTCATGGTAGAATGGTATAGTTGAAGTGATATCTCAGAAGGGCATTGTAAGTCAGGCTTTTGTCACCATTCTGGACTACTGTATCACCTAGTCTCTTGAAGTCAAGGGACAAAGAACTCATGCAGTTTGCTGAAGGCTGCTGAAAATACAAGCTTATGTGCATAGATGTTGCCAGGACTCTCAAGAGGAATTTACTTTCAACAAATACTTGTTTTACTGGTTAAAATAAAATTTAGGAATGCTGATATTTGAAGTTCTAGATAAGTATGGAGTGTAAATTAAGAAATATTAAAAGAAATTTTCTTGACAAGTCCCCAAGTGGTACTTTGCAGCGTGCTTTTGGTAAGTAGTTTGTATTTTTTTAGCAGTTACCCGTATTAAAATTTTAATTTAGTCTTATCTTAACTTTCTTGCTAATTACTTTCATGGACTGTTTCATTAGGAAATGATCTCCAGAACGGCATTTTGGGGTTCATTCCAGAAGTACAAAGCGGTCTTGTACTTGATGAAGACTCAGAAGACAGAGAGGTGCTGCTGATGGTCGCAAGGCAACCAAACAGGTGCAGGCAAAGGCTGATTCAAGTGCCCTTCCCACACGCTGCAAAATTCTGTGTTGAATCTCAGAAGCTGCTGTTAGTGGGAGAGGTTACCATAGAGTTTTATAGTAAATCTTTGCCTTTCATCTCCTTTAATAACTTCCCAGAATATGGCAAACAGGCTTTTAAGTTGTGAAAGTGATTAGGTCTGACACTGTTGCAAAGCAGAAATGGGAAAAAAAAATATTTTCCAACTTATAAGGCAGCAAGTGTGAAAGTTTTGCGTAAGGTAAAGTATTTACATCGCTAAAGGTCTAATTCATATTCTCATCTCCCTGTGTAATTTAAGTAGGCGTGAACTGAGCAATTAAGATATCAATTAACTAAACTGAGCAATTAAGAAGATACCTAAGTGTCAGCACTATGCTTATGTCCTCGCTCATGCAGATACATTTTTTTTTCTAATTAGCAAATATATACATCACACATTTACGCGTACTTTAAACAAATATGCTCAAGCACTCAAAGTTCCATAAACTTATAGGAAATCCAAATTCTGCCTGGCTTCCCAGGGAAATGGTTACTATGGTATTACAGAAAGTGCTTCCTCACATCCCTGTCTTCCAAGCACCAGTGTCTCTTATTCAGTTAATCTCATATTTTCTGAAACAAAAATTGAGTAGAATCTGAGTGCCCATAATTGCTTCATTTTCTTCTTGTGTTACTTTTTGGTAATCTGAACAGGTTTTAGAGGAAAGAATTTAAATAAAAAGAGAGAATTTTTCATCTTAACTCAGTTTGTTCCCTAGTGATAAACTCTGAACACTGACAAAAAATGTAGGTTACATCTGTGGTTTATGTTTCCTAAAGCAATAGCTCTTTCCTTCAGTACGTGTACTCTGTTGGTTTGGTTACAGGGCTTTTGAAGATGTGAAGATCTTTTGGCGTGCGACCTTTAATAAAACGTCTGTTGTCCTTCTGAAGGATGGTGTGAACTTGGAGAAAGAACTTGTCTCTGTGCTGGGAGCCACTACCTGCATGGCAGGTCAAACAATATGCAACATCTCCATTGAAATAAAACCTGATAATGTAAGTAATTACTGCTCATTTGTGCACTGTAATGTTGAATTGCAGTTTACAAAGATGAAAAAACCCCTCTGACCCAGAAGAACTGGTGTGTAGGAAACAGTTTGAAGACGTGACATCTCCTCAGTTCCTCTGCAAACTGGTGTTTATTTGCAGGCTTGTACTACTTCCATTGTAACTGGTAAAAGTTCAGGAAGGAGATGAGTATTTAGTTTGAAGAGTAAATTGCAGATCTCAGATATTTATAGAGCAAGAAGAAAAAAGAATGGAGTGATTTTAGTGAGATGCAAATTCATGTACTGGACTCTTATCCTTCACACAGTTGATTTTTCATCTATCAAAGCACTTCTTAGGATGGTTTATAGAAGGTATATTCATTAAGTAATAATATCTCATTCAGAAAGAAAACTTTTTATTGCCACTTGTGCAGAATTTTACATGCCTAAATCTAGCACAATGATCTATGAAAACTCTACTCAATCCTTAAGCTGCATAAGCATCTCTGAGTGTCTAAAAATCTGTCGCTGTGCACATCCAGCTTGTGAGTAGCAGAGTTCAGTTTAGCAGCCATCATCCACTAAAGCCTTTTGGCATTTGTCAGTTGGGTATGCCTAAGCCTAAGTGCCTTGAGAGGCCAAGCTGGCACTCAAAAATGCAGACGTCATTGAATTAACACAAAGCATAGCATTCAGTCAATTTTATTGGAAAGAGAAGGAAAAAAATATTTTTGTGTGAACACCTAGTGGTTAGAGCAGTCCCTTAAGAAAGGAATGATTAATGTTCTGTCATTCTTCCAGAATGGAGAGGTTGAAACTTTCCAAGAAATTATCCTAACAGCCAGGCTGGTGGCAAAGCTGAGGTCTGTAGAATGGAAGAAGGCAAGACGAGAAGGTTTCCACGTTTTTTCTGACGGCATTCTAGAAAATTATGCAAGGTGTAGGATGTGGGAAAGAATGATTCCCATCAGGCAATAGGGTGCATTCGCTTAGTTCAGTAAGAGGGCCATTTTCCTTCTTCATCTTCAGATGTTATTTCTGAATTATAGAGCCAATGGATAAAATACATCCGACTAGGGCACAGGCTGCCTCACTGAGTAAACTGGGATTTCGAACCTGTTTAGTCCAAAGGAGTGACACCGTTATTTAATGACAGAGGTGCAGCAGCTGCAGAGACACGCCGTTGTGCCACGTGAAGCACAAGCATGTGCCACTCTGACAGGTGCTAATGGAAGTCTGAAATTCCCTGTGGCATTCCAGTAAATTTGTGCCTGTCATCAGTTCATCAAGATCATTCCATTTAAAGAGTTACTTTACAACAACTCAGTTAAAAATCTATGCTATTTATCCCCCCAAATATTTCCTATTTCTTGTTCCAGTTCGTCTTCCGTAAAATAGCCTATAAATTAGTAACAAATACATTAGGAAATAACGAATGAATACATTCAATAATTATTTTACATTTTTTATGGCATATGGTATGATGTATTCTAGCTTTTGAAAGTTTTTACTTAGACTGTTGTAGTGGCTTCATTAGCCAAGAGCTGAATCCTGCTTTCCTAGAATTAAAGTAGGATTTTCAAAAATCCAGAGCTGAAACAAAAAGCTATGGTTAATAATAAAAAATTGTCCTCGGCGATCATCTTTTTTGTTGAAATGCTGTTGTCTTGTAAAGAGCCACTTAGTTTACTCGTTTGCTGCTTCATGAGTGCATGTTATAGGTTCAAATGATGTATTTCCCAATCATTTCTGGGATCTCAGTAATCAGATTTCTATTTCTAAATGTGTTATGTTTCCATGGTAGGTAAAAAATCAGAGATAGGCCAATGTGTCATACTGAATTTTAATATTGCTACCTTATTTTCAGTAAACAGACATTAAGTTTATACAGTTAATTGGACTAATTCTTTGACATGTGAATGCTAAAATTCAATAGCCTGTATTTTCACACTGGCTCAAGATTTCTGTATATGTAAACCTCACAAAAGTCTACCAGATATGTATCTCCAGGCTGTGGGATTTTGGGTAAATTCAGTTAAGCATTCAAATCTTCAGAGGTTTGCTTGTAAAAATATGGATAAGCTTGTTGATGTATAAACACTAAGGCTGTATGTAAAATGTTTGTCAAAACTTTACCACAGTTCAATACTTGAATACAGTCACTATTAATTGTAGGGTGAAAACTACATGCTTAGACTTCTGTGCAGTTTTTCCACAGGTGAGTAGGTGTGTACATGCCTTTTTGTAAGGCAAAAATAAAGTGAAAGAGCAAATTCCTCAAAAAATATACATCTGTATAACTCCAGAATCTGGTAAATGGAGCTCTTTAAGAGTTTACCATCGAGTCTTAGTAGCCATTATAATGATATGAAAATCATCCTTCATTTACAGGTACCTGAATTTGAAACAAATTTTTTTGTTGAGCTGTATGCTGTAAGCACAGGAGCTGCATTGAACAGCAGTGCCAGATTTGCTTTAATAACAGTCCTTGAAAGTGATGCTCCTCATGGTTTAGTGTATTTTGCTGTGGGATCTCGTTTTGCTGTGGCTCATAAGAGGACAACTTTAATCAGTTTGCAGGTGCTTAGAGATTCTAGTACATCGGTAACCACAACGGTTAGCTACAGCATGCAGGTAAGATCTCTGTTATTATTCTTGTTATTAAATTATTGTTTGTTCTCTAAAGTAAATGTGGCTGTAATTAGCATTTTTTCAGGACACAATTAAATATTGCTGGGCCCACGTGGTCTAACTTCTCTGGTTTTCCATTAGTAAAAAGAGCTTGTTTTCATTGCCTTGCCAAGGGTGATTTTGTTCATAGTACCTTCCAGTGGCTTCAAAAACTCCAGTCAGTCAGGCATTAAATAAATTTATTTCTTTGTCCTAAGGTTCGTATAACACTCCAAGTTTTGAGGCTTCTTTCTCTGGAATTAAGTTTTTATTATGATGGATATGGCTGTGAAGATTCAGATACCAACATGCTTGCTTGTTTTAGCTCACAAATTTATTAATACGTGGAGCACACTTAGGAAAAGAGAAAGAGTACTTTCATCAAATTTTATTCCATGTTCTTGAAGTACTAAACTTGAAAATTGTTCTGATTGAAAATCTCCTGTGATTAGTGAATTTTACTGTCCTCATTACTTTTTGTTGTTTACACCTGTAACACCAGACTCTTCTGACTATTGACCCTTTTATCATTAAATGGATGCCTCATTATTATTGACAGATGATGAAGATTCTCCTTTAGCAGAAGTAACACAGCTGCAAAAGCATAATTCCTTCCACTTCCTTATAGCTGTGACTCCCACATCGGGGCATACGGCGCAGGAGGGATTCCTCTAAGTTTGCCATTGTATTGGAATAGTGCTTAGCCTGATATGCTTTGATGTTTCAGAGAAGGGTTATTATAACAAACCATTGTGTCACCAGTGTACTTCCATCACCCTTTATAATAAAAGGTTTTGCATTCTATTGTTATATTTCATGCATATCTGTTTTAACTGCATAGAATTACATGGTGTTTCCATCCATTTATTATACAGCAGCTGGCCGTGGTTTTAGTTAGATTGTGTGGTAACAAATTTTCATTCTTTCCAGCCAAGACTTCGTTATAACTTAGCTATTAATTTAAGAATAAAGTGCTACTGTCCAGTGTATATTGAGGCTAGAGTATAGGGGGCAAGTCCTTACCAATTTGTATTTTTTATAAAATAACCCTTCTTTGGACATTTTTAGGTTTTGAGGGTGCGTGCCCAGGTACCCAAGTGTCGGTACTGATGGTGCCTGTAAAATAAGAGGTCACGGCAGACCAGAAGCATGAGGTGCTAACTGGAAACAGATATTTTTCTCATTCCTACAAAGGTTTCTTAAACATTGTTCTTGTCACTGGTGCTTTTATTACCAGTTATTTCCCTGTTTCCTAATTCTCAATGGGAAGGGATAAACAAAAGGAAACTTCTCACTGGAATTTGCGCAGATGACGTGTTCATGTTTGGAGCAATTTTGAACAGATACACACTGCATTTACTAAGTTTACCAAGTTCTCCTGTAAACTCAATAAATGTCTGATTTATTCCATAAGTAAACTCTACTAATTAAAGCTCAATGTTTTCAAAAACGGTCCAGTACTATATAAGTAAAAATCCTTGTTTTTTACAGTAGGAGACCTTTGCTTAAGAGTCAGTATACAGTCCGTACTTGTTAAATGAATAGATACTACTGAAAAATCATACATTTGAATAATAGCCCAGAATGTTAGTTTCCACTTAAGGAAAGTTTATTATATTACCAGATATAATATCAAGGTTATGGCAACTGACAAAAAGAGCAAGAATTTGAAGAATGAAACTGTATCTGCAAACCTCATGGAAGGTAAAAACAGTGCTGCTTCGCAGGGAAATGAGGCCATGTAGCATTCCTAGATAAGTTCATCTGTCTGCCTTGCATGTGAATTCTATAGTGTTTGATTTGCCTTTGGACCTAAATGGATTGTTCTTTTAAGTATTTATGCTGGGACTGAAAGTACTGTGAGTTGACATTAGTTTGGGCACAGATTTCTAAAACCTTTGCTTGGCTTTTGTTTAGTCTTTGCATATCTGTAATTCCTGTCTGTATGCTGAATTGAGGGACATCGTGCTGCAGACATTAACTGACATTAACTCCTCCGGAATTTGCCCTGTGGACGTGCTAACATTTCTGTAATATCTATTCACCCAGAAAAGCTTTGTGATTTTTTTTCTGAAAAGAAAGAGAGGGATCCTGTTTAGAGTTGACAATATCTATAATTCTTCCCCTGGGTTGTCACTAGCCACAAGTGACAGATTGCTGTTTCAGGGAGACATTTCATTTAATGTAATTGTTACATCATTCTTAACTGCATTTTGAAAGGGGGTGTCTCTTTTTACACATTTAAATTTTACCTATTTAAAATATGTGTGTTCTACAACAGCTGGTTTTGGACGATTGCATCTATCATAATGTTACCTAACACTCTTTCTGTTTGTTTTAAGGAGCTACAAAAACCTGAACCTATTGGTCGGACCTTCATATCTCCAGCTGTGGCAGGACAAGATTTTGCCAGATCTGAAGGTTTATTGACTTTTGAACCTGGACAGAGAAATACGTTTCTGGATGTGACCCTGACTCCAAAGACAGCATCTTTAAACCCATTTCCTAAACGTTTCCAGGTTGTACTTTCTAATCCCACAGGCGGTGCCAGAGTAGATTATGTCTATGGTATTGCTAACATCACCATTGTCTCAGATTTGGACTCCTTGCCAGTTTGGGGACTGATTGATCAACTACATCAGCCTCTTGATGACACCATTTTACACAGAGTCCTCCAGAATCTGAATGTCAAAGTGGCTACAGAAACTACAGAAGAGCAGCTCACTGCTGTGGTGCATATAATAGACAAGGTAAAGCTTTCCTGCTCTTTCTTGAATGACCAATGACTTTAATAAGAATATAATAACATGTAGGCCTGTGATAAGATCAAGGTTATCATCCACAGCAGTGACTCAGGGGCACAGATTGCAAAGGTAAAAATTAGAGTAGAGTAGAGTAGAGTAGAGTAGAACAGAACAGAACAGAACAGAATAGAATAGAACACAATACAATACAACACAATACAATACAACACCATACAATACAACACAACACAATACAACACAACACAATACAACACAA
>Ga0181612_163622_pt1:0-10000 | contig 15900 bp, 6 predicted proteins | sample HoacroProtozoa21_FD_119630 | JGI IMG/M metagenome (GOLD analysis project Ga0181612, IMG submission 119630) | Hoatzin crop microbial communities from Cojedes, Venezuel. Combined Assembly of Gp0051906, Gp0051904, Gp0051908
CTGCTGATAGATGATGGAGAGTGGCTTGGCCAGCTCCTCCACCAGTTCCCTCAGCACTCATGGGTAGATTTTCATTTTACAGTGGAAAATCACACCTATCTTAAGGAGTATAAACAAATAAGGAAGCCCACTAAAATAAGTTGATTGTTTGAAAACTAAACAGTAGTAACATGTATCCTACTTATTGGATTGACAGCATCCACTGCCGTGAAAAAGGACTCTTAAACATAAGAGTTATTATAAAGGTTAAAAGTGCAGAACATATGGAAATGCAAGGATGAATAACTGCACCACTTAAGAGGGTTTTATAACATTTTTAACATATAAGTATCCAATGTTACAAGCATTTATTTAGGCTTCAAAAAAAAGTCTGAAATCAATAACCAGGAACAATGCAGTTCAGAACACAGTGACTGCATATTCTAGACATGCTAGTGGTGGTTATAAAGCCTGCTGGAGGTTTAAAGGCTCAAATTGAAATACTGATAAGGTTACATTACCTATCCTCCAAAAAGCAATGTCAAAATCAGACTGACTTCATTAACACACAAACTAGCTGTGCCGGTATACAACTTCAATGGGGGTGATCCTTATTAGTAGCTAATATTCAAACTATGGGATGGACAGAGAGAGAATCCACCCAAACCTCAAAAGCGTGCATTTCTTACCACAGAACTATCGTAAAGAGAGAACAAGAAGCCGGCTAATGAGCGCGGCTGCTGAGGTTTGAAATCAGGATGGCGGTTCACTGCTCACAAGCTCTGTGTGGCCCTGAAGAGGGAGGTGCTTACATAGCAGCTGCAGGATTTATTCGCTCAACTTTCTCCAGCCCTGAAAAACAGCCTGGCAGCCTTCTGGCTCTCCTTGCTCTCAGATGTACCTTTTTCTTTTTTTATAATCAACAGTCCCAGGGGAGACTTCAGAGAAAACGTTGGCCTCAAGTACTCAAAATACTCAAGAGTTAAGTCTGGCATTTTTAGAATACCTGCGGGTAGTCTGGCAAATCAAGTATCCCACATTCACCCATCTCTAATGATGATTATTATGCACCAACAGCTGTCTACAGTTCAATGGATGAGACTCTAATTGATCTCATTACCTCCCCCCCATATAAAGCAAAGAGCATTCATGCTCTGTGGGTCTGGGGATCCTATGCTGACTGAGGGCCTTGTGTTGAAGACCTGGAAAGAGACTATTTGGTAGTGCTGTTAGTTTGTTTTCAGCTGGTCAAAAACCACAGAAGCAAACATCTTGTAATATACTGTATAATATATTACAATGTGGCTTTTTTCTTACCAGTTTAATACTGAATAGCTCTGATAGCATTCATATGAATATTAATTTTGTAATAAAAAGGAAGAGACTGGTGTATTAGTTATGTGTTCTTTTGTTACTCTTAGTCTTTAATTATTATTATTAATGCTATTATGTCCAATTTCCCCTCACCTCGCTCACCCTTGCAGCCTCCACTGCGGTGCCCTGTCTCAGGCAGTGAGCTCCTTCTGGAGCCAACAACAACGTCACTCAATTAACCCTCTGGCAGGGTACGCTGCAGTATATAAACGGTGTTGCTTCCTCTCCTACAAGTCTCTGAACATTGTTTCTGTCCTGCTCCCCATAATGCAGCCAGGGACTCAGACCACCTCCTTCAGGTTGGGTTGCCTGCCCAGCATGGCTGGCCCTGTACACAGTTTGCAATGTGGCAGGTACAGCCAAAATATTTATGCTCGGGTGCTCATGTGAGATGGAGCTGTATTTCAGCTTTTAAAAGTTACATTTCCAAAAAAGGAAAAGCCATTTGCACAAACAAAAGGCCACCTCTTTTGGGTGGGTGTAAATCCTGTGTCTTTAATAAAGTTATACCTGATTTATAACTGTATGAGAGGAGATTCTGGTTCATAATATAATATAAAATGCTCAGTTTTCTGCAGTTTGCTTATTCATAAAGATTACTCCAGTGTCACTGAGGAAAAGATGCAGTGAAAAATACCTATTACTTTGCAGCTATGCAACTGCCAACCCTTTCTTTTTTTTTTTTAAAAAAAAAGAACACCACTGTTCATTTGCTAGTCTACAGCAGATATATGTTTAACATAAAAACACTATATTTAATTGGTTATGGATCTTAGTTCTTTTAGTACTACTGGAAATCACACAAAAACACATTAGTACAGAGCAATTAGTGCAATGGCAGTAAACAACTAAGGCACTATTAAGCTGTGGGTGATTAAATAGTATTACTTCTTTATTTTTTATGATATTAGACTTGGAGAAGATTTTAAACATATTCTTGTTGATATTAATAAATGATATGAAGAGTAGGTGTCTAACTTTCTTAAGTCAATTTTCGTCAGGGCACTTCAGTTTATAAGAAAGATTTTCTTTTATGGAAGATCTGTCTCTTTATAGGGTGGATCCAACTATTTCTTATCTCACTACACTGGGACATTTATACAGTAATATTATTTAATGGGAGTTATGAAATCACACACTGTTCCTTCAGAAACTAATACCTGTATCTCTACCACCAAGGAACAAAGAGCTACCAAACTCTCAAAATAATATGTAATTATTTATATCTGTGCAAAGAACAAACCGGGTACTATTTGACAAATTTACTACAACAGCCTGTAACAAACACTGTGATAAGTTAGCTTGAATGGCAGTAACCTTCAGGCAACATAAAAGATGAGAATCTGACCCAAGGACAGAACCCTGGTGGTATACCTTTTTAATCTGCCTAGCCCTCACAATCTCTCTGGACTCTGTACTTGTTTATAGATCATCCTCATGGTCTGGCACATCTTTTCCTCGGCATCTGATTAAGTTAACAATGTGCTGCTATTTGCATGCAGATTTGCCAGGCCTTTCTCTACAGCTGCTCCCAAAGACTTGGTCTTTCTCTGTAATGTGATAGCACAGCAGTCAGTAAATGCAATCTTTGTCAAACCCAGGTGTGCTCTTGATTTGGTTCTCATTCGTTCCAAGCAATTTTTCTTTCTGTAGCATTTATAAGGCTCTATTATAGTATAGCCACATCTGGAGCTAAAATTCTTCTATTAATTATATACTTTTACCACTATAAAGACAAATTCAGAGACAGCTACTAACATTTTGTTGTTGTTGTTCTTCCCTTTTTGACAGCCTGTATTTTATTTCTGTAGAATTTTTAAAGCAGCATTCCTGACTTTTATTTCCATAAAAAAGTAATGCAAGCATGAAATCTAAATATTTAGTTTCTCTATTCTAAAATCATGCTATCAACAGCAATAAAAAGTACTAAGCTTTTTTTTTTTAACCTTTCAGTACTTCGCATACAAATACGATACTATAATAATGTATCTGTCTCATTAAAAGAGTTACAATCTACTTGGGAAAGAAAGAAAGTGGTTAAACAAAACCCAAAAAAATTACTCAGTTCCCTAGTGGATGCTGGTTCGCATCACAGAATCACCAAACAATTTGTTCCCTCCACAGTCAAAAAGCAGAACCAAATTTGATCAGCATGGTGACTTAAATGCTGTATTTTCTTTGTGCAAGGAGGGTAATTTTTCAAGATCAGGTTTGAAGTAGATTAGTGCAGAAATATGAGCTAAGCCTTCACCCTTATCATCTGAGTATGGATAAAGGATGTATTCACCAAAGAGCAGCACAAGTTATTTTCTAAGAAAAAATTTTCCTACCTCTTTTTTTGTGTGTTTGAGTACAGAGATCATCACAATGAAGTAATAAACAGAGACTAGCAAATAGGTTTGACAAGTGAATATTCGCTGCATAAATGTACATTTAAGAGGAAATACTAGAAATCTTAGTTCTTAATTTTAAATCTAATTTATGATCCAAAAGGTTCTTTGCTAGGTAAATACCTGTGCATTATAAGACGTCAGCATGCTTTTAAATTACAGGAGCACTACAAAGAAATACCAACCCCCTCAAATGGGGAATGAATTCCACCTGAGCAAATCACCCTCAGGTGGTCTCCTCTAACCCCTGGTCAAGTAATGTTAACATGGACACAGTGGGCCGAGATCCTGACTTTAGATGAATTCTTTTAAAAGGAAGTATAAATGGCAAACTTTTTTTCCTTAATCATATTTCTTCTGTTTTGCTTTCACTGATTTCTGTCATATTTGTATCAAAATTAAAAAAAAAAAAAAAAGCAAGTATTCCATGGCCATTCAGCTGAAATCACTGAAGAACTGATGATTTCTGAACTATTTTTCTTTAATAAAATTTCAAATAAAAATATCGAACTGGCTTTACTGATGAAAAAGAAAATATAACTGTAATTTTACTCATGGCAGACTTTTTAAACTATTCTATTGAGGAAAAAGCTTTTACTTATTTATGGCACATTTTATCTTCCCAAATCACTTATTTCAGATTATTAGTTTGGCCTTGTATACACACACTCCTTTGCACACACACGCAGACACACGCTCACATGCACACACACACGCACATATATATACACAGATGCAAAATGGTAAAAAAATCAGCAGACAGACAGAGGCTGTGTAACCAGATTACATCACAGGTTACGATGGAAATAAATAAAAGAAAATCCCTTTTGCTTCTATAGCGTGGTATTTTAGTGGTGATGGTTTGACTTTTGGCCCACACACATATGCCAATGGCAAGGCTAACTCTGGGGACTAACAAAAAAGAATGTGTGTTCACAGCTGTACAGTACACCAATACAGATTACATGTTTTCAGTGTTGCGGCCACAACAGAATGCTAATTAACATACTGGAGTGATGAGAACGGCTGTAAGGGCCTTATTGTTCCATTATTTCATGCAGCCCAGCTGCCTTTGTTTATGTCACTTATCCTCTCGTGCCACAGGTTTTTACTCCAAAAATACTATCCCAATACAACGTTAATATTTAAAAAACAAAGAGGTGGCAGATTGTCATTTTTGTGTCAGTCTCAAACTGCAGAACTGTTAAGCTGTTCTGGTTCGGTATTTAGAAATAATTTAACAGCCATATTCAGACACTGCCTGCATTCTAACATAATGGCTGAATACTTGAACCAAGCAAATGCATAACTATCCTGACATCACTTATGAGATTTAGATTGGTCAGTTAATGGAAGTCTTTACCAGAATCAATACCATAACAGCTTCTTGAAATGAACGTGATTTTTTACACAGAGTGCTGTGAACAATAAGTACAGAAATATCCTACCTTTGTATACAGCACAAAGGAACTGGGATTTGAAATTAAGAACCAATTACAGTTTTTTGCAAAGTAATGTTACAGTTGATTATTAGAAATAAACACATACAAAATAAGCACTTTTTAATAAATAGCTGGAGAATATTAAAATTCCACAATCTTATTATTCCGTTTTTTCCTACTTTTTTAACAGCCATTTTATCTGCTAGCTTGGTTATCATGTTGCTGTTAAGGATTAATATTGATGATTGTTGCCAACAATGGTTAAATATTGCAGAAAAACACTTCTTATGAAAGAGATGTAGCCCTATCTGACTGTAAGCAATATTAGTTATGCCTGCTGCTTTGACTTCTTTGATTGATTTACGAAAAAAGCGATGTTAAATACCATTATTATTCTTATTTGTATTACAGTAGTGCCTGCAAGTCTTAGCTGATATTGGCCAGATTCAGATCCGGGAGCCTGCACTACTGCTAAGGAGACAATAACTTCCTAGTACAAAAGAAGAAAACAGTCCCTGTGCACAGAATCTCACAACTGCCAGCTCTGACCCCAAAAGCATTTACGTTTCTGAACAGAGGAATCCACCAATATGGTCCCACTGACTTCTGTGAAACCACTCACACCGGGCTAAGTTTACTTTTGGGTTTAAAGAAACTGGTAAGGTTTTATCTAGTGAGTAGCAACAAGTGTGCAGCTTAATGTGAAAAAGTGTGAAAGGAGGAGAGAAAAAAAAAATAAAGGGCAGGGGGGCGGCAAAGAAAACCAGGACACTTGGTGGTAGGAAGTTCAATGTACTGCTACCTGGTTACAAGTCAAAGTTTCTTTGCCTCACGTATTTGGTACAAACAAACAGGAAATATTAATGATAAAGAGGTTTCCAAATAATTTATTCCATCAGTTGCCTGTAATTGCTGTCACAGTCTGAGCTTGGCTAGAACGCAAAGTGTTAATGGTGCATTTCTTCCTCGAATTAAAAAAAAAAAAAAATATTCTAGTTCCAGTTCTGCAAGTTTAGCTTTACCAACACAGGGTGAGAGAGCTAACAACACACCTGTCACCTCAGACACACCCAGTGAGCAAAAAATCAGGAAGGATAAGTCTTCCCAAAAATGTCATCCCCTTAATCAAAGACATACTGTTAATCCCAAAGCACACCAAAATCCTGAAAACATCCAATTGAGTGAATATGTCCTAGTTGCTTTTTAATGAGTTTAACTGGTAATCTCAGATAAATGTGGAACTGCTTGAAGTGTCTTTCTTATGAAAGGCAGTAATGACAGGATTTAATGTTTTTCACTGCCTACACAGCTTATAACAGTGACCATGCCACAGGTGTGATACAATCTAATATGTAGTAGTTCCTCAGCTATGACCATTCCCTACTGTGGACAGAACATAGATATTTTTAATTGGATCCAGGAGCTAGCTAAATTACCCAGCTGCTATGTGTTTAAGCCCAAAGCTAGTTTATATACCAATAATAATAAACTTTCTATAATAGCAACCCAGTCTATTATGGCGTTTCTCGCTCAAACTAGAAGTGGACCACTTTCACTTCAGCTGTGTTCATGGATGACACCATGGGATTTGTCCCTTCCTAAAACTGTAAAAACATTATAAAAAGATAGAAGTACGTGCTTAATTAATGGAGTTCTGTTTTGTTTTCCAGTAGGGTGATCTGCTATTTTATGACACAGGAGCACAGTATCATAAGCCTATCAGTTGGGAATGCATTGGAAAGGTGGCTTTTTATTCATGCTTATTTGCCACAACAAAGCAACACCTAGTCACAGTCACAAAATGAAATACTGACAATGGCCTCCTAAGAAATTTTGCATGCTACAACTGTAGGTACTAAAAAACTTCTCTCCCGATAATCCACTCATGCATTTATGTTTTAAAAAAGCATTTAATTCTGACATCAATCAAATAAAATTATTTACAATATGTAGTAGGTGTGTTGTTGGAGCTGTGACAGTCTATTCTAAGAATGACAAGTGTTATAGAGAGATCTAATAGCTTTTACCAGACCAGCCAATATAGTTGTAGGGGAAAAAAAGGACTAGATTTTGGGACCAGAAAAAGGACTTGTTTGCTCTAAAATGTAGCACTTTTTTCCCTGCAGAGGTGTCTGTTGGTTTACTAAAATGTCATCTCTACAAACTTCGTCTTTCTGAAAACACATTTTAAAAATAATTGTAAAATCAACTTAAAAAAAACCCCAAACTAACAGAACACTAGAGCTTATACTGTGACTTCCCTGAAGACAGGAAAAAACCTGTCAGGACTGGACTGTGTCCATTGCTTCGTAACTTTTGGTGAACTACTACTTTCACTTTTAGTTTATGAAATTCTATTGAAATTAACTTCTTGTAGCTTAGGCTGATAAAAATAACAGCAACAACGCACTAAAAAACTAATAAACTTATTACAAGGTCACATAAATGGATATTCATATAGCTGCTGGGCATAGAGCATAAGTAACTTCAGGTGCAAACCATAAAATACTGCAGTGTGTACGTAAGCACAGGCAACTACAAGAAAAGAGTTGTCACATTTCACAAATATATATCCTCTCTGTATTTAATTAGGCACTTAACTTAAAACTGTAGATTTTAAATCGCTTTTAGAGCTGAATTTACCAAAGCCCAAGAATTCTGTAACAGTGGCTCCAACTCTGCAAGAAACCTTGCCAGTTTACATAGGAGCTGCAAGACTCTCTTACATTATTTATCTACATCATACACAGCAACCTCACTCTGCAAACACAGACATTTTCAAAATAACCCTCAAAAAAATGGTACTTTGTTTTCATAGTCACTCCCAAACAATCCTCAGCAAGAAACAGACTTAGCTTGAAAATCCTCACTTGCAGACAAACCAGTCCAGGCACTATATAGCTGTCACAAGGCTGACAGCTTATTGCAGGGAGGAGATCATACCTTCCTACAGAAAATCCCATGGGAAAGGCTGGGAACAAAAGAAACCCTGATGTGATCCATGCCAGTGAGCAGTACAGCAGTTGCCTTCTGCTGAGAAGACTAACCTGGCAGCCCCATCTAGCCTATCACATTGAACCCTGCTCCAGCCCTCCTCTCTCCCAAACATCATCAAAAGACCTCCAAAAGCCCCAGTATCCCCTGGCTCTGTGCCACCACACGCCACGCAGAGCCGTCCGTTTGGTCTGGGATGAGCTAGCCCTTCAGCTGTACATGTGGTCACAGAGCACAAAAACAGCTGTGGTGTGGCACAGAGGAGTCCCACTGGACAGTGCGCTCTCCACAATGGCCCTCTTCTCACCAGCGACATTTGTAGCTGCACCACAAGGAAAGCAGAGAGCAAGTCAAGGACATCTGCACAGGGGCTTTGTGCCTCCGCACAATAATCCAATTACAGCCATGCTTTCATGGATCCTTAAGAGGCTCCCAGAAAAAGATGGGTTAAGGCTTGAGCTGCATTCCTTGTTCCTGGTCTTCATGGACCAGAAGTCAATGATTTGCAGCTTCCTATAGTTCCCAACCCATCTACCCCTACCTGTCAGCCTCCACTTCTTCCTCCCACAGTGCTCCATCAGTTCTTCAGATGTTTGCCAGAGATCTGCTTTGTTCTGCATCCAATTCCAAGTGGCTGTACATAACAAGAATTTCATTCCCATGTCTGTGCTTTCCGCTGGGAAATTGAATCCTTCATGCCATTATCTTTCTTCTATATTGTCCTCAGACAGTATGGAAAAGCTTCTCTAGCAGTCCAGAAAAAGGAAGACTGTTACAGAAGCTGGGCCCTCCATCTGCAAGAAGAAGCTTTCCCATATCAGGATTCCCTTCTCTGAGAAAAAAAACAGTTGTTTTTCAGTTCCCTAGTGCAAAAAAACAGGATTTCCAGACTTAAAAAAATTATGTCATACAGAGCATAAGGTATTCTCTTGGCCTTAGCATATCCGAAGGCCAAGGGAATCTCGGGGCTAGATTCTGTAGCTGAGGAAGCATTATTCTGACTGGGCTCACCGTCCCTTGCATGACCCCTGGTAGGCATGTGCTTTCCACACCAAATTACAGGGAAAGTGATAGCTTCATCTTTTGAGTTTTGCTTAAGTTTGTGGGGTTTTTTAAGTTTTACTTAAATTCAGGGTTCAAGAGAACCCAAAGTTCTGCAGAAGTCCAGTGATTTTGGCATGAACTCAGGAATACTGCATTGCTGAATTGACACGGCTGTAGTTCAGCCATTGATGTCCAAAGCCACGTTCCCTCTAGCCAACTGAGTTTTTTCCAGTGCTCACAGCACACCCAAAGCATGCACTATTAATCAACTAATGTAAACCGTGTTATGCCTTATTATATTACAGACACTGGATTTCTCTGTTTGGTGGTATGATCTTGTTGCTTCAGAGGCATATTTTTAAAGAAAGTGCTGCTTCAGCTGGGGTGGATTTCTGAATTGCCAAGTATAAAACACACACCAGCCTTTTAAAGCAACCAACTGACATTACCATAACACTGTCATTTAATGTATATGAAGTTATACTTTTAATAGTCAGACATAACTGAGTGCTCAAAATCCCCTTATTTGAAGAACAACAAAATAATCAGAAATAATAATAATCATAGCAATAACTGCTTAGTATCTGTATGATGAAAGTGTTGAAAAGACATTAACTAATTAGTGCTCATAACACCCATGTGAGGCAGAAAAGTATAATTATCCACATGCTACAGATGGAAAACTGACAATGTGGAGTTACCTGCCTTTCCGAGACACGCATGAGGGGATAATCACCTAATAGAAATCCATCAAAAACCCTACGGGGAAGACACCAG
>Ga0181612_141941_pt1 | contig 15898 bp, 10 predicted proteins | sample HoacroProtozoa21_FD_119630 | JGI IMG/M metagenome (GOLD analysis project Ga0181612, IMG submission 119630) | Hoatzin crop microbial communities from Cojedes, Venezuel. Combined Assembly of Gp0051906, Gp0051904, Gp0051908
ACCCACTGCCAAAGGACAAGGCACCAGGAAAGAGATTTTAGTACAACTACAGAGCAATACAAGGAAATGTGCATCAGAAATCCCACTCATGTGGTTTGTAGACTCTAGAAGAGCAAGTACATTCCTAGGTACACACTCTTCCCAAAACCAACTAAGAGCAGAGCCAATGTCCCTCCCACCTATGTATTAAGCCAAATTTTTCACCTTAACACCTGCCTTAGAAAAACAAAGAGAGCACACAAGTCTGCTGTAAGGAAGAAAAGGAGTGCCTTTTTTAATCTAGGAACGTGAAGAAAGTGCTCAAATGCACAAATGTGGAAAGCAACAGTCTCTGTAGAAGAGAGGAAGCTACTGCAATCGTGTGTGTGAGAGCACAGATGCCTTTTCCCTCACTGCTTGATTTCTCATACCCTTGTACTGATGGGTGCATAGGAAGAAAACATTGGCAATACACCTTTACAGAACATGTTAACTGTCAGACTCAGCGTGGCTCAGGTGTGATGCGGGGCCACAGAAAGACTGTTTGCATGGGAAAAATAACAACCCAAAAAAATCCATTTTTTTCAAATGTATCATACCTCTTTCCCAGGCTCTCAATTTTACTATTTCCACTATCAATCATTGTCAATATAAGCACAAGGGAGAGAAACATCTGAGTACGTACAGTAATTCTACAGTCAAAAAAATAACTCTATAAATAAAGGGCATGATATACTTGGCAATGAGGTATAAAGGAGAGAGGAAACCAACAAGACAAAAGGGCTGTTGCTTAGCACATAGATGACACCTCGCAGAGCCCACAAATCAGGGGCCTTGCTGCACATACTGTAATGGCACCAAAAGAATTTAGGACCAATATGTTACGACTGGTCATAAAAATCCCTGCTAAGTTTTGTAGCACTAAGGAAGTATGCTAGACATCTTGGATTTCTCCTCCTCCACAGATATTTGCAGGGAATAATGTGCAAAGCATAGCCCATGCTGCTTGTTACTCACAAATTCATGATGTGGCTCTGTCTCTTTCCTCAAGGGTGGATCAAATTTTACTTGACCAACTAAAGAGGAGAAAAGGAAAACAAGAACTTAAATTGGACTGTAATTACACAAAATTTAGCTCTGAAGGCTGACAAAAAAAGAAAAATCCAGTTTAAGAAGTGTAATATATTCCCACTGATGGAAAATTCTGATATGTGCACATACCAAACTTGTGCCTGCTAGAAACTAATAGGCACAGAAAGTACTCTTCTATCACAAAGGCAGCACAATCACCATTTGCCCCACCCATTTGTTAGAAGGATCAGTAAAACCATTCAGCAAATAGGGCAGTGAAGTGCCCTCTTTAGAGGAGCAATACAGTTCTAATTCATAGAAAAAACACACCCATTGTGTGAATTCACTCTTGGATCCATTCTTCTTGGAGATTCACTAGCACTGAAGAGCCTTGAATGAAGTTTGGAGAGACCCAATCATACCTTCTAGGACAGTTTTTTGGCAGGTACTCTTTAACACTCCTCTCCTCAGGTTTAGCTTACAACAAGTAAAGCTCCAAGTACTGTTCTGATTTAATTCAAGCAAAAGAATGACTACAATTTGGGGGATGGAGTCTGCTTTTAATGACCAGTGAACAACCTCTTCCTTTCCCGATTTCTATAGGAGTGTTTCAATTCAAAAGCAAAAACTACACCAAGATACTAAATGAAGGAAGAAAAATCTTCCTTCGCCATTCTGTTACCCAGGAGAATCTGGCATCACTCCGAATATCCTTGCTGAAGCGGCATATGAAACTATACCAATCAGCTCTCCGAAGAGCTCAGGTTGTGTCCTGTTCAATTAAGATGAAGCAATAGTGAGAGTCGCTGAAGTGCTCACAAAGGTTGTATTCAAATATTTCACACTAATTAGTCTGTAGAAATACTTCTTTTGCATAGTCATGTAGAACCCATATCCATAGGTGAAACAGCACAAGTTTTTATTTTCCTATGTATCACTAAAAATGTTTCTATACATGTCAGATACCCAGAATACCAGTTGAAGTGAGTATCAATATTTTGAGAATATTTCATGTTGTCATATTACACATGCTTACAGTTTATTTCAGAGCGTGTCTTTTCTTCTCTCACATTTCTACTTGTCGAATGAATTCTATGAGGCACTGCAAGAGGCTAGAAGAGAAAAACAAAATACTTCAATGCCAAAATATATTCATGTGAAACAATATTGCATACCCAGTTTTTAGCAGGTTTCTTTGGCATAATATCAAAAAGAAAGAAATCAATCAAGCGGAAGCGAAAAATGAAAATTGAATTAATGTTTTTGTACATTAAAGTTAGAATTATCTGGAGACATTTTATCTGTAGAGTCTTCAAGGTAAGGGTTTTTAAAACACCGGATTTGAGCAAATAAAGACAATGCTGGCCAGCATTTGTCTTTGCTCAGATAACATTTCCTTTTTGCACCTTTCAGTTTAAGAGTATTGGTAGTATCCAAAATACGCAGTAAGACTAAATCTGACTTACTGGCAACATTTCCTTCATTTAGATACCCCAATCATTTTCCCAGCTTCTAACTTAAATTGATTCCTAAAAAGTCATGTCAGTTTCTTTGAAGTAGATGAGAAGTTAGCCTGAGATTTTCAGAGCTGAATAGAAGGGACTATTTCTGGTACTCCTGTGCTGCGTGGCAAGACCAATCCCATCATTTCTACAAGTTCACCTTCATATTTATATTCCACTTCTCTCTTTTCCCTGAATTTCCATTTACTGCTCTAGAGGACAAAGTGTCACGAACTTCAAGACTTGGCTTTCTTTTGATGGCCCCGCTGGATTTTCCCTCTTTCTACATCCACTAGTACAGGTTCTCTTCAGAACTGTAACTTGAGGTTTCTTAACAAGAATACACCACAGTCTGGCTGCTGTGTACAATCAGACCCCAAAATTAGCCACGTAAATCCTAACTGTGCTCTCAGTATGTCCTCTGCAATGAACTCTTACTCTTTAGGGAAAAAAGTTAATTCTCCGTGATGTTAGCCCAAGTAATCTCCAAAAAGTGCGTGTTGGCTACGTTTCTGTGTTGAGTATGTGGCAGCAAAACAATGTTTAACTAAAGCAATCTGACACAATAGCGTCAGAAATTTGATGTTCTGGTATGTTAGCTTTGCTTTTATATATACTACTTATAATCTTCACTTGGCAACTCTTGACTATGAAGCAATGACAGAGTTAGAGAACTTGAACTGCTGTACTATCACAGAGAGTCACAAATACCTCAGAAACTCTGTTTATCCCTGAAGTACTATCTGAAAGCATTATTTCCCTTCTCCCCTTTCCATTACACACTACTTCCTTGCTTTATATTAGGATAGAACACATATGTACATAGTGTTTTCACCTCCCATTTATGTTCATTTGGTCTTTTTTTGAAACTGGAGACACTTACATGGGAGAAAATACACACCGACAATCAGTATCTCACAGACAGTGTTTCATGTCTTTTAACTTATGCCAATCCACCCCCTCCTCAGTTCTGGTCTGTCTGTTGTACATTGTTTTGAGCTTTAAAAATGGTTTGCTATAGCTCAGGATCCATTTCAAGGTTTGATCTGGTTTTCTACTTCAGTATTTCAAACACTAAGTGCTGAAAGGCTGCTTATTTATAATCTTTTTTTACGAGGCGTTGCCCACTTGCACATGATGCGTGTGCATCTGCAGTGCTAGCACCAGAAGCACTACTGACTGTACGGGGGGTGGGAGGTATTTTTGCCTTTGCAGCGATATCGTGCGAGTTCCTTCCATCCTGCCACAGATGTTTGTAGTGCACAACAGGCAGAGTCCACCCTCACACCTCCTTCTCCAAGACCACAGAATTACTGGAAGGAGTCAAAACCTCATCTCTTGGTCATGAGGACAAAGTCCTTAAGTCACCTTGCAAGACCTACACTGATAGCAAACCAATACAAACAGCTGACATCTGAGCTGTGCAAGAGGACAAAGGAATGATGGTTTACTTCTTGACACAAATACCATTTGGGTATAATTTTAATCATGGTACAGATCTCAAGAGCAGTCTTATCCCCAAATCTTAGAGTGAACTAAGGATAAAACATTTCACCTTTGAGTTTAGAATGATTTAAAGATGTATTACGGCACTACTCAAAGAGATGGCAAATTCACATCCTAACCTCCAGCTCACCCACACAACTCTGCAGACTATCTAAGCAGTAACAGACAGCATCCCCATAAAAGCAGCCTAGGCCAGGTGAAGAGCTGTCACCACAGTGGGCAAGAGATTTGCCTTCAAAGATCACCAACAGCCAGAAAACCTCTCTAGCCTCCACATAAGCCACAACCAACAAAAAACTCCAAAACACAACACCCACCCCACCCCAAAACTCCAAACAAGCTGGGGAGCCGGTCTGAAGCTCAAGATTCTCGCCAGTGCTGTTTGTACCACTTTACGCTGTACCATGTTATGATGCTTCTTTCAATTTTTGATGGATGCATTCAGGTGATTGCCAGAAGTATAGGTGTGGTCAATCCCCAAATTCAGATTAACATCTCCAGCTATCTTCTGTAAGCAGGCAGGTATTGGAGCAAGTTCAGGTGTGCATAAAAGGAACAGCTACACTTCTCATTCCCTTCGGTTTATTATAGGAAAGACCATACTGCCAACAACTGCTTTGCCTGTGCCAGGATTCTTCATCTGAAATACAGACCTTGCTCAAAATATACTGGATAATTCACTATTGCCTGCTGTATTCACAGAGGTGGGTTCTAGGCTTTCTTATTACAAAATAAAATGTTTTCTCAAGTGTCACTATCAATCTCATTTTGCAGGTGGATTAAATGCCTCAATGGAAAATTATCTGGCAACATGGTTAGGGGAGGAATGAGAAGAGATATCCAAGGTGTCTATCCAAGGAAAATGATCAAGCACCACAGGTAACAGTGTTTGAAGCTCACTGCAGATCTCAAGGCCGTGCGATGAGAAGAAGTATCATTATGCCTAGCACAGAAGCCCACAAATGCAGCAGGAAACCCCCAGCGATGCAAGATAAACAACAAATGAACTAACATCCAAAAAAATGCGTATCAGAAGACATGCAAGCAGCTTGCTTGTCCTCGGTACTGTCAGCCAGCCTAGATCCTTTATAAACGATGAAAAAAATCCATTTTCTCTGATCACTGCTGGGAGGTTGTTTTCTCTTCCTTTTCTCCCCAGACAAGGCACAGCTTTCTCCCCTGATACCACACTTCAGTATGGGATAACTGGCAAGTAATACACTAGACAACTGAAGAGCCTTCTTAATGTTAAGTCACAAGAGACATACAAGAGTGAACACTATTTTGCAAGTTACAAGTAACTGTCAATAAAATGTGTACTGAAGTGACTCCATACAGGAAGAAAAGAGAGATTCTCCACCAAAGTGGCCCAAAATAAAGGTCAAGATTCTTGCTGAAAAGATATACCAGTAACACAGGGGAATGGCACATCAGGGTTTCAGTACAATTTTCAGGAGAGCAGGGAAGACTCGCAGAGCAAGCTACTCTGATCTGAGCAGCTCACTCACAGGCAGCACACTGAAAACAGATACCTTTCTTTTTATGACAGCTCACAAAAGCTTTGGTTTTCTCGTTTCTACAGAAATACTGCTTTAACAGGCCTCAGAGCTCTCTATCATCAGTGAACAGACAGAGAACTTAAAGGACACCTGATCCTTGGAGCTTATGGTGAGGAGAAGATCTGAGTTCCTCAGTGCTGTCTCCATCAGGAATCAGACACCTTTCACTTAACACTGATGTGAAAGTCAACCAAATTAAGGGTTTTCTCATGTGTTTAACTTCCCTACATATTTTTTTAAACAAAAATTTACTAAGTGTTCTCCACTATCTGCAACTGCTTTTAAAGTACTGACTGCTCAGTCCCTATGCCTTCCTCTCTTTCCCTCCCATTTAGGAAATACATAAACATTGCACTCCACAATGCAAAAAAAGATCTATTTCACTGTGGCTTCTTTCCATATTTATTTATTTAAACTTCTAAGGAGGATAGACTTGGTGCATGTCAACTTGTCTTTGCTGTTCCAGAAGGTAAAAGCCCATTTAACTTGTAAAATCTGAAAAATAGTATCTTAAATGAATTGCTTCTTTCAAGCTTATTTTCATTTGAAGGCATTTTAGACTAATTTATCCATTAAAAAAGCAAACCACAAGTATGCAATTAATGAATCAATGGCATTTGTGTCAAAAGCATTAATTTTTTTTCCCCCAAAGAGAGATCATCAGTTAGGGCTCTGTCAACATTTGGGAAGTCTTCACTAACATACAGGGAAGTACAAAGACAGGATGAAAGAACAGAGTATCTGGTTTTCTCATATTTATGAAACACTTCAGTCCTGTGCTGTTTATCATCTTACATAAGCATGCTATTTTTTTCACAGCTGTTTAAGCAGAAAATCAGAAACTCTGCCTTTGACAAAAAATGTAAGCTAAATTGGAGTATTTTAAGACAGAAAAAAAATCTGCAAGAAACACATAGAAAATCATATGACAGAAACGGCTACAAGATCATTCTCCTCTTCTCATAAGAAAGTAAATTAGGAACAAACCAGCAAGTTCTACGGAGCTATAAAATTATTTTTATTAATACTTTACTTGCAGATCAATGAAAACATAATTCCACAAAGAAACAGAATGCAGAACGCACAACAGAACTCAGGACTGGAGAAGTAGGCCACATTTACTGTTGCAATATTGTTGAAGGGCAATAATAAACAAAATTTTAAAGCGTGTACATCTCTTTCTCTTTGAACTTCTCTCCCTCAAATATAATGAATTTTTCTAAGTGCCTGTACATGTGACAGAGCAGCGCAACCAAAAGTAAAAGCAATCCTTGAGACTACTCCCAGATCACAAAACATTCCGTGGCTCAATAAATCATAAACATTTAGTTTTGTCAGCAAACAAAAACTTAGTCTGATTCTATGATTAAAACATATTCCTACCTCAGGATCATCATCATCAAAATCATGGTAAGTGGAATGATCAGGATTATTCATTTTATCCAAAAGTTCAATAGCAAGACTTCGATTTAATGGCTGAGTAACAAAAGGATGCTGTAAAAGTAAGGAAAAACACACATATTAAAATTCCAACCACTCATATTAAGCATATTTTAATTTTACAACTTCAAAAAAAAAAAAAATCCCATATGTAAATTTATACCTGTAATAACTTTTCAGCTGTAGGTCTTTTTTTAGGATTTTTTGTCAGTGCCATTTTCACAAAATGATGGAAACTATTGGACCTGTAAAATGAAGTGGTAAACATTAGAATCAATTATCCAGTGAAATACATCATCATTACCTACTGAAACAGAAAAGTACTTACCATTTCATTTTGTCCTTTAATTTAGGAGGCTGGAAGTTGCTTTTTGTCATTAGAAAAAGTGCTCTGAAAAAAACCAACAGTATTTCTGTGGTTTACATTGCAATACGTACATGAGATGAATTATTAAATATATTGTTTAGACGGCAGGAAGAAGCCCATTAGTTTAAGAGATGTTACCAGGACAACACTACACATTTACGCACCAAACAGTTGTTAGAATATTTATCATATACATTCAGAACTCTTACAACCCAATACTGCTGCAGTACCCCAACCACCACAAGCACACATAGCACTACTCCAAACGCATGACTTACGAAGCTGTATTTAGACACTAAGCTTTAACCCCTTACTAACCTCATTGGATGTAGGTCGAACATCGGAGGCTGAAGTTCAGCAAGCTCTATAGCAGTTATTCCAACTGCCCACAGATCACAAAGTTGGTTATAGCCACCTTTTCTTTCTACTGCAGCAACTTCTGGCGCCATCCTAAAGGGTAAAAGACATTTTAAAATACATTTCACGCCACAAATCAAACATTCTTCTGTATGCAGCAGTTTACAGCTCTCCCCTAAAGCTCTCAATCCCTAAGTTCACAGCATATATATTTATATGTGTGGATATATACACATGTGTGTGTTTAAAAAGTTATGTAACATACACATGAAATTTTCCTCAATTATCTTCTAGCAACTAACAGGCAGTTTCCAAAACAGCTATTTAGTGGTAGCCAGGTGAAGTCAATCTGTTTCAGACTTACTTGCAGGCACACAACGAACTACCACTCAACAACCAAAGAGTAAAATCTAATAATATCCAAATTCATACGTTGCCCCAGAAAGTGATCAATGGACTTCGAAGAGAAGAAATCTAACAAAAAAAGAGTAACAGACATCAGCTTTCTTGTATCCTGAAAGCATGAGATCTGAAGAGTTACTGTCACCTCCGCACAGTGCACTCCTTGTTTGTAAAGTGCGCCTCAAACTGATGTCAGAAGACCTCATTTAAGTTAACAAAGTAGTTTCACATCTTCAGATGGCAAAAAATTAATAAACGTAACTGACACAAATAGAAATACCTAAATAAAAAGATTCAGTAGGCATTGTCACGTTTTGAATGGCCACAGTGAACTATGGATTTGCTTGTCCTACATAGTCGTATCAGATGGCAAACATGTTAGTATTTTTTAGCTTTGAACTTTTTGAGTCCAGATCATGCTAAAAGTAGCAGTGGAACTGGAGATGTAACGCAATATAGATAAGACAAATGAACGACACTTCATCAATGTTCCAGTAAAGCAGCAGGCAGCATCTCAACTCATGCATTGTTTAAACACAGACATCCTTATCTGTAGATCTCAAAATATCATTGTGTTTGGTGACACAACTTATTTCAAGTTTGCATAATTAAACTACATTTACACAAATTTCTTCAAGAGTTCATAGGAAAACCCAATCACCCTAAATCAAATAGGAGGGAGTCAGCAAGATAGAGGGGGAACATGGGTTAACTTTAGAAAGACATGGAAGAGGACCACAAGGGTAAATAGCAGAGTTACTAGAATTAAAGACACTGCGCAGCAGTTTTGTCCTGCATTTCTCTCCCATCTAAGCACCATAGCCGCACCTGACCAGACACCTCTAGTGATCATTAAAACCTTCACACTGCCTGTTTCCAACTAAATTTTCTTCTCCACTATCTCAAAAATTTTGCCTTCTGGCATCTCCTCTCAATTTGCTGAGAAGATTTGCAAAGAAAAACTGATGCTTTTCATCAGCATTTAACCTATGTAATGCTTTCAAACTTACTGTTTAACTTTATGACACGTCATTTTGAGAAGCCTGGCACCATACGGAAGTTACACAGTGATACAGACCAGGACTAAAGTCACCCAGACATCTTAGGAAAGAGAGACACAAACCAATTACACAATCATGACTGATGGGTGTTTGTGTTATTCTGAAAGGGAAGTGAATCCATGCCTTTGTGTGACAAACTGCAGAAGAATGCTAAAAATGCTGTGCTTGACTATTTCAAGACTGAATAGTTGAATGTAGATTTTTTTTTTCCCCACTATATATATTTTTATCTTGTACCTACTATGCTGTCAGACAACAGAATACGGAATATCTTTCTGGGAAACGTACAACCAAAGTGCTATTTTACAGTGAAGAACGCGTGTCATTTACTTCATAGTGAAAGGGAACAACCACTTCCAGTACCAAGAGGAGAAAATAAAATGAACTTTAGAAAAGATAAATTACGCAAACTAGGGAAGAGTAAACACGCAGTATAGATAAAATAGAAACGTACATTTGAATTCATCAGTTTAGGCAAATAAGGCAAAAAAAAGCAAATGGCTTAGAGGAAACACTTCACAAGTGGCAAAAGAATCTGTGGAGACAAACAAACGAAACTCAAGACTGCAGAAAAAACATATCTAGGGTGGAGGGGAAGAAACATAGAACACCAAAATGGAAAATGAAGGAAGAAAAGAATAAATCTAAGTTCAGAGTTAAAAACAAACTTGTTGATAGTTTTCAATTTTTACCAAATTGAGATATGTTATTCAATAGTGATAGCAGCACACAGACAGCCTTTCAATTATTCAGAGCATTAGAGCATTTTCTCTGATACTCAGCTAAGTCAGTATTTAGCATAAGTAATACAGATATGATTACTGGAAAGCCTGACACAGCCTCTAGCGATTAGTCTACCCAGAAAGTGACATAGCATACTTTTATCACAATTTTTCAACAGTATTAGGTATGTTACTATTGTATTAATGGCTAAGTAAAACAGTTACCAATACGGGGTGCCAATGAATGATTTCCTTTTGGCAATTGTAGCTGTTATCTGTGCAGATACTCCAAAGTCAGCTATTAAAAAAAAAGGCAAAAACAAAATAACAGTTAATAACTGGTTTGATGTAATTAATTGTTAATGAACACAAGTTCCGTTTCCCCACTGTAACAGTTTCTTAAATATACCAGAAATATTAAACAAAAAGGAAATAACAAAAGCAGGTAACGGAAACTTGGTTTATCTCAGATACCGTCAGTCCGCTCCTCTCAGTTGCCTGCCAAATATGCAGGCTGCCCCTCACCAACAGAAGAAAGAACAGGCTAGCACAGAAGTCCTAACAGTTACGTGCAGTGTTGTAATATGATAAAATACATTACTTGGTATTACCCAAGAGACTCTTTCAGACAACCTTTCAAGTACATTTCACACTTCAGCACTCTAAATGGTACATTTTACCAAAAATTTATAAAAACCTGTGATTTGATTTTTAACTCCCCCTTACAACACCAGAAAGTCCTTTACCTCAGTGTTCCAAAACTACTCCAATCACTCCTCAGACACTAATTGGATGGTGCAGCTAGATAGTACCAGCAAGAGAAGAATTCTGATACTCACTAACACTTTACACGAACCATTACATCATTAAACAAAATACAGAAGATTGCTTTTCAGAGCAGGTCATAATCTGTTAATAACCCCAAATTGTATTAACTCACCTAATTTTACATGTCCGTTATCCGTTAAAAGAATGTTTGCTCCCTTAAAAAAAAAAAAAGTAAGCATACTTGAATTAAAACATGCAGATTCCTCCAACACCATAGTAAAAAAAATATATACGTGAGTTCTTATAGCAAACTAGGGGCCACAGACAAACCAAGAATTGTGCGTTCCAGAAATCAGCAGCCTTACCAAGGAAACATTTGTGAAATTAGCAAGTTGCCATTCTATTATACAAAGAAACTCAGATACACAAGGTTTCTCCTTAGTTTTCAGTTTAGTAGTCTTTAGCCTATGGTACTACAGAGTTTCCATTGTACACAAAACTCTCTCAAAAAGCAGAATATGACAACTTGCCTATGCTGATTAATTCTTAGTTTTTTCCATTTACACTAACTGAAAGGAAACAGGAACTCTAAAGGTCAAAGCGGAAGTAATTTGACTTTTTTTTTTTTCATATGTAGGAGTTGGTTTTCTCTTGTTTGAGAGTCATGATAATTATAGCCTTAAGGACCTGCCTTGATATTCAAGTGTTTCGCAAAACTATTTCCGTCCTTATGCAACAGAGATTGCTAGTGCCAGATTTGAAGAGTTCATTGTTGTGTGGCTATATGTACCACTCACTTCAGTTCAATAATCAAAACTAACCCGAAGCGCTAGTTGGTACCATAAAATTACGACATAAAAGGACTGAGAACAAACCTGACTGGAAGACTGAAACCAGGTATAGGTTGAGTTGAGTGAAGGCTGGAGCTGGCTAAACACAGCTCGAAGTGTCAGCACTGCCCATAAACTAGATGGACAGGCAGCACAGACGGGCCTCCAACAAACTATGTTTTCACAGATCATGGCTTTTCACAGAGATGGAAAAGTCAGGCCTGCAGTAAAATGCAACTTACTTTGGCAAACATTGCACAAGTATAGTTAACGAGCCTTATAAATGGAGCTTGGTAAATAGGGCAAGAGTCCAGTTAACATCCTCTTGTTCTTGTTCACCTTTCAAGACTAACAGGACAGATACTGTGAATACATAACTTAGCTACTGAGGGAAGCAAACATAATTCAACAGTCAGGAGATCTGTAGATTAACATAGTATTTTTCCATGCTCATGAGAACAGCTTTTTTGGAGGAAAAAAAAAATAAATTCTTAACCTAAGCACTGTAAGCATTTTTCATCAGCACAGTAAGTCCTGTTTAGAAACAAGTATCTATGCACTGTATCCTTACAGCATCATTTTGCATTTTATAAAGTATAATGAAAAGTGTTTAATTTTTGTGTCCAAAGTAATCCTTCATTCAGAAATTTTGTATGATTGCTCAAAACCCAAATACCTTTCTGCAGAGAACAACCTGAAATCAGACTGCATTAAGACACCTACAGTTGAAGCTACTATGTACACTGCATCCCTACTCCGAAAAAAACTTAACAAACAAAACTAACCCACCCAACACAAAGGAATATGATAATTTACTGTCAGATTTCCAGGAGGAAGCCTGCCAAGTTTAAGTTGCAGTCTGAGCAAGGAAGTTTCGAAAGGCAAAGAGTAGGCAGTAAAACTCCAAGGACAAAAGTCAACAGGAAGCACCAGAAGGAAACTCTAACAGAGAGTGTAAGAGTCTGAACAAGCCACCTTTGATACAGCTTTGCCGAGATGAATGAAGGTTTCAGTAAGTCACTATTAAGAGCCTGATTTGCAGACTCTAATTCTAGCATGCGAGGGATGGCACAGAAGTAGTCTCCAAGAACTACACAGAACTGCAGCCACTGCTCTACAACCTGCTCACCAAGAAAGGCAGCAAGAAGCTGAAGTAGCAGCTCTGGTCACTCACTGGTTCAAAGACAAGGGTATGTCAAGCTTCTTGCAAAGGTGTAGGAAAGATAAAACCTTTCCTTCTGCACTGAACACACCCTTACAGCCATCTAAACACATGTTGCTCTGGACACTAGCTGATGCCTAAATTTTACAGCACTGGTCTAAATAAGTAGTATGTTTGGCTCCAATTAAAAGAACAAACTACTTCGATGCATGGATTTTAAAGAAAAATTTTTTTTCTTCCCTTGGGCAGAAAATTTTATTTTATTCTAATACACAGAAAAGCCCTACATATATAAAATATGATTGGTGATGTAGTGATGGTAAATATGGTGATATAGCCTACATTAAAAACACCAAATTCCCTTAAGTTTTCACTTACCTTTATATCTCTGTGCATTTTTCCTTTACTGTGAAGATAATATAGTCCCTGTAAAAAAATATTTAAATAATAATTTAGACCAAGATTTTTCATTTCATATACATTACTTATTTAATTACCAGAAGTATTTAGGATCCAATTCAATCATCTAAATGACTCGCTGACTAAAAAACATTCTTACATTTCATTGAATCATAGAATGGTTTGGATTGGAAGGGGCCTGAAAGATCATCTAGTTCCAATGCCCCTGCCATTAGCAGGGACACCTTCCACTAGACCAGGTTGTTCAAAGCCCCATCCAATCTGGCCTTGAACACTGCCAGGGAGGGGGCAACCACAGCTTCTCTGGGCAACCTGTTCCAGAGCCTCACCACTCTCATGGTGAAGAATTTCTTCCTTATATCTAGTCTAAATCCACTCTCTTTCAGCTTGAAGCCATTACCCCTTGTCCTATCACTACATGCCCTTGTCAAAAGTCCCTCTCCAGCTCCCTTGTAGGCCCCCTTTAAGTACTGGAAGACTGCAATAAGGTCTCCCCAGAGCCTTCTCTTCTCTAGGCTGAACAGCCCTAACTCTCTCAGCCTGTCCTCCTAGGAGAGATGCTCCAGCCCTCAGATGATTTTTGTGGCCCTTTCAGTGTATCCGAACTGCACTGCAAATTCAGTATATGTAGTAGCAGAATATCTAAAATACAGGATAGATGGAAAGAATACCAGTCATCCCATCTATTGTAAAAAAAGCAATCCTTGACCAAGTGTTTCCTCAGGACATGGTAACAGTCACCTTTTTAGACCAAGTTAATTACTTTTTAATTGTCTAACAGTCTTCTATTCAGCAGTCAGATCACTGGATACCTAATGCAGTTATCTCCTATATCATTACACACTTCATTTAAGTTTAGAAGCATGCCAGCAGGATGTGCTTTGGGTCTCACACAGTAGTTCAACTCTTAATTCATGGATTTCTGCAGAAGCATTAGGCTGTCTTTCGGGGTCTCAGTGACAGTACTAAAGCATTTTAGGACTCAGCACAAGTTAGAAACTGTAAGTTTACGTTCTGGAAGAATTCTGTGAAACTGAATCCCTATACGACAAACCACAGACCATGCCACTTTTGACACTGTAGGCTTATCTCTAAAATTCTCTGCCAGGGGTAAAAAAACATGCAAACATCTTCCTCACTCTACGGTCGTGAACCTCCATAAAAACCACATTTTCACGGGAGATACCCATGTCAAGACAGATTTTCTTGTTGTTGTTGGTCAGCGCATGCAAGACATCACGGAGTGATGGCAAAAATAGATTAGGATTGTTTCCATTTACCATTTTTTTCATAGGTGGTCCTAAATCTACCAACAGGAAAAATGAGGAAATAATTACTTACATGAATGTGTACTTGAGATTTTCAAGTGAACAACACTGTACAGGTAGACAACAGCACCACTGAAGATACAGTTTTGGGATATTTTTTTGTCAGTTCATGAAAGCCTGAATGAGATGTAGCTGAGGTGCTAATCAGTTATGCAATTCAACACCTTAAATAAACTAAAAAAGATAAAAAGCCCCCTCACAGATGTTTTAACCTGTTTCTCTGGGGGAAATGGCTAACAACATTCAGTTGGTCCCATGTTTTTCTGAGTCCTCACTGCAGGCATGCACGCACGCAGACCCAAAAATTGAACCCTATTTGCTTTTGGTACAGAGTGTAATTAAACAAATCATCCACCAGACACGTACAACAACTGGCATTAGCTAGAAGAGTCTCACATACAATCCTCATGTTTAAATCTCCGGATGCTGCTGGCACAGAAAGCCCAACAGCTCACTCATTTTTACCACTGCCCTGGAAGAATTTGAGGTCAGCATTTTCAAAACTGAACGTCTGGATGCAGGTACTTTAAAGGCCATATTTCAAGTATCTATATTGTCAGAATCAGTCTCGCTGACTCCAACCAGAACTGACAGCGAGTGTTTTTTGAAAACGGACTATTTAATGGACTTCTAAATATGGAGACTGAACGCTAACTTTAGGCATTCAAGTGAAACTCCGGATTCATGGCAACTGATGGCAAAATCAACATTGGACAAATTACTTCTATGGATGGACAGATGGCCTATATTCTCAGACTTTTTACTAGGAAAAGTGACTGCTGAATTATAACCTACAATAAGGTATCAGAAACTATATACATTATATTTGGTCAGAGTGTTTAAGCATGTACTTACAGACAACTTTAAAATATACAAAAATGGGTCCATGCATAACACTTGAAAAATACACACAAAGTAGCAAGTTTCCTTTTCACAAGCAATTTACAGATATTAACCAAGAAATCTTCCCATTTCATAAATTCCATTCTAGACTATTGAAACACTTTTCCATACTCCTAGAAGATTATAGATATGACAGATGGACTATTCAGTGGACAAGGAATTAGTTGGATGGTCGTATCCAGAAAGTAATGATCAACAGCTCAATGTCTGGATGGAGATCAGTAACAAACGGTGTCCCTCAGGAGCCCGTATTGGGACCAGTACTGTTTAATAGCTTCATCAATGACAGACAGTGAGATCAAGCACACCTTCAACAAGTTTGCAGGTGACACCAAGCTGAGTGGTGCAGCTGATATGCCTGAGGGACAGGGTGCCATCCAGAGGGACCTGGACAGGCTTGAGAAATGGGCCTTTGTAAACCTCATGAGGTTCAACAAGATGAAGTGCAATGTCCTGCATCTGGGTCAGGGCAACCTCTGCTATCAATACCGGCTGGGGGATGGGGGGACTGGAGTCCGCCC
>Ga0181612_113972_pt1 | contig 15895 bp, 10 predicted proteins | sample HoacroProtozoa21_FD_119630 | JGI IMG/M metagenome (GOLD analysis project Ga0181612, IMG submission 119630) | Hoatzin crop microbial communities from Cojedes, Venezuel. Combined Assembly of Gp0051906, Gp0051904, Gp0051908
AGGCATGGTGGTGTTGGGTTGACAGTTAGACTTTATGATCTTAGAGGTCTTTTCCAACTTTTATGATTCAATGGGCTGTCAGATTCCCTTTCCCTTCGCTACACTCCTTCCACCTTCCAGAAGACAGCTGGTCACTAAGCTTCAGGTGAAACTGGGTGGAAGACCTTCTCTGCCTCCTGCTGGGTAGACGGTACAGGGATGCCAACTCTGAGTTCTTGTTCCTAATCCTCCTTCATGTCCTTCATTTACATATTCTGCATTAAATAATCATTGCATGACATTCAGAAATGCTGAAGGAGGCAGGATACAGAGTCTAGGTGTCCCTGTCACTAGATCTATACTTGAAGCATTATGCTTGCTGCTCTTCAGCTTCTCCTTCTCCTCTCCCATGAATCTTGCTTTGTTCCCTGCACTTGGGCACTGTTTCAACACATGGTATTTGGGCCATTCAGCTCTGTTTCTGGTTCTTGCAGGCTCAAGCTGGGGCCATCTGGGTGTTGCGCCAAGGCAGATTTGCTGAAGCTGGAGAGTTTTCCAAATGCAAACAGCAATCCCAGGTGAATTTAAGATGTACAGGGCTTTCTTGGACTGTATGCTTGAGCTAAGAAACTAAAATCAATTTAAATCATTGTTTAGGAAACTGTGACCCTCAGTCTGGTCTCATTCATCATTCATGAAGGTCTTACTGCAAGCAGCTTCTGTACAAGGACAGTGATCCACAGTCCTCCGTCACAGCCACTATCGCTTTACAGGGACAGTTACAGCAAAGCTTTGACATTGCCTTCTGTCTCCTGGGATAGAACAAGAGAGGAAGTGAGGGACCAAAAGAAGCTTTAAATGCATATCCCAGAAACAGATGTTTGGGTCTGAACTTGCCATGCTCCATAGGCAAAAGACTTTATCTGTGTTTGCTCTTCCAACACCTGTTATTTTTCACATACATTTTTGGTCTAAGGCCACTAGCTTCCTGGTTAGTCTTTTAACACACAAAATTTAATTATAAGAGCTGATCATCAGGGGTTCTTGGAAGATTTGGACTTCACAAAATGAGATTGCTTCCATAAATGTCTTGGCAGTGAAGGAAAATTCCTCATTTCTCAGGTGAAAGTTTTTGGACTAGAACTTTCCTTTGCATTTGGCTGCAGGGAAGTGAGTTTGGCCAAGCTTTTCTTGCAGCATTTCTCTGTCTGCCAGCACAGCTTGCTGGCACTGATGGAGTTACATGCAATGAAGTGTGCTCTTGTGGCTGCTTGGCTCCTACACAGAAAGCACCCAAAGCATACCCAAATTAGCAGTTGCCATCACCTCCTGGATGTCCCTGTTGGAACAGTATGCATTTTATTTCCAGTTTGAGACCAGAATTGTAGGTGCAAAAGGCCATACTTTATCCTGCCAGGGTCTGCTCGGACCGTGAGGTCTAAAGAGAGTGGCCACCTGATTTCTTGAGGTCCTTTCCAATCCTTTTTTCTATTATTCCCTCAACATTTATAAGAAAGGATGTTGCTCTCATCCTCTTACAGATATGACAGTCTGACTGACAGAACAGTCTTGGATTTCTTCTTGTCATGTAGAAGGAGAAAAGCCAGACCTAAAGTTAAATTAAGTATGCAGAGTTATGCAGCAGTTCTCTACCATTAGATATCTAATTCTGTTTGTTTGGAATAAAACTTGTGTTGTTACAGAAACCTCAAACATGATGAAAAATAAAGAAATTGTGCAGTTGGTCAACTGATTTTTAGCAGAAGCGTATGTTTCTTCAGCAGGAGCCGGGGGAAGAAGTGGCTCTGCTAAACAAAGCCGCAAGGTGTAGCACTGGGACAAACAGAAAGATGTGAGATGCCACCCTACCTCTGTGTTCAGCTTGCCATGGATCACTGTTGTGGAGCCAAAGGGGCCTTTGGGACCATTCAGTCTCAGCTTTTGTGTAACACAGGCTGCAGGACTTCCCTGAAGTAATTCCATTTTGAATTAAAGCACAGCATTTACAAACTAATTATCCAGTCCTGATTTAAAACTGCCGACGACAGAGGAACCACAACATCCTCTGAGGGGCTGCTTCAGTGGTTAATTACCTTTATTATTAACAATGTTCACCTTATTTTTAGCCTGAAATTTTCTCTAGCACTGAGCTGTATCCACTGGAGTGTCTCACATCTTTAGTTTTTGGATCGAGTAGCCCACTAGTACCTTTTATTCCATTTGTAGAGGACCAATTTCTTTTACTATTTTTCACTGAAACAACTTTAACTCTGTGATTTTTCAGCCAGAGATACATATGCAAGCCTTCTGTAGGGCTCTTTCCCATTTATCAATGTTATGAATTTACAGACTAGAGCAGGATGCAGCAATCCGGAAAAGTCTCTCCTGCTGCACACTCGTATTTCCAGACACATTCTGCTGACATCAGGATCTGATGGTTTTTATTTGCAGTTTTCCCTCTGTGTAACCCAGTTTCTTTGCTCTGGAATGAAATGGATGGAGTGAGGAAATGCGACTTTCCTCTGATTTCAACAGATCGCAATTTCACCTGTTTTAGACAAGTGGGGAAGGAAAGAATGCCGGGGATTAGAGTCAGTCTGGTCCTTACACCCAGCATAATCCCCTCTTCCTATCTCAGGTCTGTGTATAATACCTTTCAGACCAACCATGTACTACACAGAGATTGCAAAGACAGAGAGAGTACAGGCAAATCTACGTGCCGCCTACTAAGATTCTGAATCATTGGAGAAGTGTCCTAATCCTTTACATCTACATTTGACTGATGAAAGCCATGCCAGGAAGATTTAAATATTGTTTGCCCATTACTGCTGGAAGTCCAAAACGTTTTTAAATACCTTTATGAGAGCCTATGCATATGTTATCAGACCTCCAAGGCAAATTGGTACATTATTTAAAACTTTTATCTTCTGAGAGCTAAGAAATAACTAATATATTATATGATCCTTCCAGGCAGCCTTGTGCCCCTCGTCACAAGAGGCATCTCCCCTGCCTGCAGAGACCTGAAGCAGGAAGGACATGTCACACTGCTGGCATTTTTCAAGTGACAGAACATCTTTTCATGCCTGAAAAGGTGGGAGAAACACCTGAAACTATTAAATATTTCATATCCCTCTTGCCGCAGCTTGGTGCAGAGCACCAAGCTTGACTCTAAAACAGTCCAGTTCAGGAAAGTGGGGAGAAAGGAGGGGAAATATAAAGACAATGAGCCAAAGAATGGCTCTTTCTTTGAAAATCCCACACCCACAAACATCTGTGTGCCTGCACACGTGTGTAAGAAACATCTCCATCAGGGTAAAGATGTCCTGCTAGAGCATTTCACACTGCTCATGGCCAAGTGAAAAAAAGCACTAAATTTAAAGTGAGGGAATACCTACAAATCCTCCCTCCCCTCATGCCACAGACAAGGGGTAGTCAGCACCCCCTTCCCCTTCCTCCTCTGCATACACATTTGCTTCTCCTGCTGGAAGCCTTCACCAGCATCCCACACGTCTCAAGCATCAATGCTGTGTCATGCCATGCTGTCCCATCCCATCCCTGTCCTCAGTGTCCCAGTATCCACACAGCAGGCCATGGGGCCTTCCAGCACTTGGCATCTGCTGGACTGCCATGAGAAAGGAGAAGGACTGTGTACAATGCTTCATCCACTGCCAACAGCCACCCAGCTGGTTCCTTGCCAGGGCCCCAAGTTCTGCTGGGCTCTGGAGTAAGATGTGCCAAAGAGATGTCTAACAGCCCTCCCTGAACACAGATTGCAGAGGATGCATATCCCAGTCTTTGGGAGGCTGTGGGAGGGACTCACAGTGAATCATGTCTGTGAGGTTCCACCACAGCTGTGGGACCAGATGTAGGCTGGTGACCCAGTGCCTCCCACAACCCCATCTGAGTGTCAGGTACCACCAAGCAGCCTTAGCACATGGGGACAGCAGCACACAAGAGCCCTAAACAGGCAATATTTAGCAATCTTGTGAAATATGACGGGTACAGGGTGAAAAGGAAGGGGATTCAGGGAGGAAGAGAGAAGTGAAAAGAGCAAAAGAATCTGTAATAAAACTACAATGCTTGTAGTAGGCATTTAGTACATAAATAAAAACAAATGATCTAACATAACCACAGCAGTCAGGACTTCTACAAGCATAGTTACGAGAAAGGAGGTTCCACCTCATGGAATGCAAATGGCTTTGAAAATTCAGGCTTTGGACTATACTAAAACCATTTTAATGTCAGAGCCAATAATTTTAAGACAGAGGGATCAGTGGGGAAACAAACCTACCTGACTTTCAAGCTGATGGAGCTGTTCAAGCAAACACCAAAGAACATGGGGCTTGAGCAGTGCCTCCACGCTGTGGAAAAGCAATGGTTTTACCCAGCTTCAGTGTAGAAGCATAAACTCCTGGACAGACAAAGAAAGAAACCAGTAGCTTCTGGTGGCTTTATTACAGTCCTTGGTAAAGCCCAGCAATCAGGATTATTATGTTATTAATTGCACCTGTGTCTGCTTTCTGGTGTCCTTGTAACCCAGGTGATGCATTAATGGATTTCTACCATTTTCACCTCACTGCTGATGACCTTGCCATGTGTTACCATATCTTATTGAAGAGACTCCCTGGATTTCATGAAGATCTTCCAAAATCTCCTTTCATATTCCACATTTAACAATTAAAGAGTTAATTGTACCCTTCCACTAGAATTCCTCTCAAGAGTGTTTAGAAACAAGTTAAGGTTTGTGGGAAGAATACAGTTGGGTCGTTTGGAGGTTTTTTTAATAAAACTTTTGATAAGGAGGGAAAAACAGAAAAGCTGTGAGGCATACAAGCCCCTCTTCATGTCTGAACTAAAAGCATAATTTTCAAAGCTAAATGCAGGTTGAGAGCTATTGTTCTGAATCGGACCAGATATGTTGACAGCAGCCTTGACTTGAGGCAGGCAGCCTCACTGGGTACACCAGCAAGCTCATTGATGTGAAAGTGTTCATGGAGTTAGCCTTGCAAAGAGGCTGAAAGCAGAAGCAAATGCTGTGTGCTCCAGCATTCACATATGGTGGGAAGTGCCATTAATTAACAATCTATGTCTTGATTCAATCTGTGCTCAACCTGAAAGGACTTCAGTGGGACGCTTTCCACGCTTAAATGAAAGCAGAAGCTTAAGTGTTTAGTTAGATCAGGGGTGTGGTTTTTTACAAAAACAAAGATTTAGGCCCCGGTGAAAAAGAAAATTTTTTAAAAATTGAATTACTTAAGCACATGTTCAATTCCCAGATCAGACCTTGACATTTACTAGTTGGTGCATAGGACATAATCAGTGCTGAGTTTCTAATTGCAAATATCAAAATAGTCATAAAGGCAGAACAGTGAGAGTGATAACCTTTTCCAGAGTAAGTGTGGATGCTCTGCTTACCTTCCTTCTCCCAGTGCCCTTTTATGCAGCACAATTTAGAGGATTATGGGATAATCATTATGGGACCTTCTTCTTCTGATGAAATGAAAAACTGAAGGCAAAACTGCTTCTCACCCCAACAACCTTAATTTTGTATGAATACATGCTGCTGTGACCATTTGCCTTTTTCCAATAGCTTTTTTTCAATCAGCTAATTTGCTTTCAGGTCACAAAACATATTTGATACTTAGGGCATTCTGGGGTCAGAAGAGAGACCACATCTGATATCAAATAATGAAAATCCCTTGTCTACTGGGCTTATTCCTCTTCCCTAAATGGCTCCTTCTGAGATCTGGGAATGGCTATAATTTCAGGGTTAGTGTTTGAATGACCTTTTCAAGAAATAACTTAATAATAGGAGAATGTTTGCGTCTACCTCCCTCATACTACACACCCGTCATGTTAGCACAGTTATTACAGGGGCATGGACATGGGCTCCGACCTCTGAGCCCCAGGAGGGGAAGGCTTGCAAACATTTAACAAGGTAAAAAGACATCAAAGGGGCAGGTCAGCATATCACTTCGAGTATTAAGGAGAAAGTCATGCCAGAGACTTTAATCCAGGCTTTGTATAGTATAGGTAGTCCCACATTTTCCCCCTTTCATATAGAAGTGCTTTCACTCAGGGATAAGATATTGCACCCTCATTCATGTTAAATCTGCGTGGATGGACACTGCCAAGCAGCCGGTACATGGTACCTTCTTTGTACCTCAAAGCCCTAAATATCTTGCAATATTTAGACTAATTTTCTTGCAGTTTTCTTTAGGAAGGGCAGAACAACACCCTCAGGCACAGAGGGACAAAATTCTGCTGTCTTACCTGAAGCTGGTGCTGATGCATCAAAAGGATTCAGGATCCCCCACACCGGCATCCAGCTCATGTTTTAACCCGTGCAGGGTTTATTCTCTTCTACCTAAGTATATCAATCCATCCCCCACAAAAGACAGATCCCTGAAAGTGAGACAATCTGTGCTTTATGCAGCAAATTACATAATAGAGACCACCCATTCACCAGGACCCTTTTTTTCAAGTGTTTCCATAGCTACCCAAAGATGGAGACCCATAAAAGTGACAGTGCCTTTAATCAATCAAAATCAGAAGATCGCTTGAGGACTTCATTATATATTTAGGTTGAATGAACCTGTCGTTTTTGGATTATCTTCCCTAGTGCTGTCACTTGGAATAGCCTGCATCTCCGAAAGTCATTCTCAGACCAAGACGATGCTGAGGAGGCAGAAGGAGAGGATGCTCTCATCACACTGTGCTTCAGCAAAGCCTTGGCAGTACGGCATCCTCCTGCCCCACAGACTGGCCTGGCAATAGAAGAGCCGGCCTCGACACATCTGAAGGGCAAGCTAATATTAATATCTGTGTACTCATTCTCCTATTCACAAATAAAATGAATATTTGACCCAATCCTTCAGAAGAGAAATGACCAGACAGATGGTCTGGTCACACATACAGACAACTAATATAGTGATAGTCCTTCACCCATCAGTGGTAGCAATCTATATTGTTAGGAAAACAGAATGGATTCCCAATAAAGTGAATTCTTAGTAAATAGATATATATAAAGACAGAATTTTTCTCAGGATTAATTCAGATCTTTGCAAGTGTATGCAGCTCCGTGGACTTTGACAGAGTGCAAGGTTTAGCTGTGCAGAGAGCAAACAACCAGGATGCTTTTGACTCTGGATATCACTGCTCTGACAATTCAGTCTATATCTAAAGCAAACATAGCTTTGCTTTAGCCCAGAGCCTAGAACGGGTAGAAAGGAGCATAAATAGGGAGCCTGGCCCAGGAGAGAAGAATGGAGGCAGAAAGGGGAATTTTACAAATCAGACATTGTTTTATTTAGATTATAAGAAGCTGAAACTTTGTCCAAAAACTAATGTTCCAATTTGCTACATTTTAGAGACAGTATCAAGAGAGAATGCGATTTAAGTAATTTCATTTGATTGAGTCTACAGAGTACTAGTTTACTAATTTGAATACAAGGTTGATTTCAGGTCTACTTTCAATCATCTTTCCTTACACCAGGACGCTGTTGTTCTTAACCAATCAACAGTTCCTCCATTCATCTAGAACTGCACAGGTATTTAATCAGGCTTTCCTCGGGATACAACCACATTCTGAAATATTTCATATTCTGAAATATTTTCAGTGAATACTAAAATTGAAAAAAAAAATATTTTCTGTAGGCTTCTTCAAACCTGGTTGTTGCCAGAAGTTCTGATCTGGTTTAACCAACAGCTCCTTCTGAAGTTCACAGAAAGATGTCAGCATCCATGTGGGGAAGTTTATTCCAATTTAGGATAAATGTCTTAAACAGGTGGGATGAATCACCCTTGGGTAGTGTCTGTTTTGTTCCATTTTCTATGAAGGAAAAGTAAATCATAATTTAAAATAGATGTCTACCTTGTAGACAACTAAAATTGCTTGAGAAGCCTCTTTTTTGTTGTTGTGTGTAGTTTTTTTTGTTTTATCTGATCTTAAATAAGACCAACATTATCACAGTCATTTATTTCGGAAAAAGATTACTTTTTGGTGTGGAAGAACATCCTTAGGATGTCCCAGAGCCTGCAAGATCTTGGTGCAAATCCCTGCCTTATAGTAAGTAGAGACAAGATTTGAAAATGGGCTTATTTCTAATTAGAGCTAATTATTAGCTAGAGGGGCTTTTCAAGACAAACAGTCACTTTTGTTGAGATTGCTTCAGACGGTATGAAATATTTCATAAGTGATCACTAGGACAAAGAAGGTCAGCAAGACTGCTCTCCAAGCTGAGGGTTTAAATGTTGCTCCATGAAGGGACTTCCAGTGTTTGTTTGCTTTCTTTAATGGATTAGGATTTAATGTTGACTGGATGAGAATATTCCCACTCACAAAAGTATCATGTAGACTGATGGCTCATGTGCTTTGCTGGAGAATACGGGCTCAGTTTCTGGTAGATAGGAGGGGAACCATTCACGATCTCTGGTACAAGGCTATGGGTAAAGTCAATGTCTTACTACCAACTCCTTTTCTGAGCATGGCTCTGTATTTCTCCTCTTCTTATGTTTTGGGGCAAAGAAAGCACAACATTTTCACACTCCACTTCAAAAAATAAAGGAGAAAACTCTATTTGTTCCAAAAAGTCTTTGTTTCTCAGTTTCACTGCTAGAAGAAGAAACTCCAGAAGTACATGCGGTGGGGACAGCAGTGATGTTCCACTCAGTGTGCCCATGGACCGCTGGAAGCCAGGAGTGCAGAGATGCCAGTTTCTGACAAGACAACTCATCCTCCCTCCAGACCTCTTTGGGTGACACCCCTTTGGCGACAGTTGTCCTCCATTTGAGAACCTCAGCCATACACCTTCTTTTTTGTGCAGTGGCCACCTCCCCATGTCCTGGAATGACGGTGGGGATGGGAAGAAGTTCACAGCTCTTTGACAAACTGCAGCATGACCTTGGGTTTGATGACCAAACAGTTTCCGCAGTCTGTAACTGTCCTTGCTTTTCCCCCAGTGCCCCCAGAGTCTCCATGATCTGCGCTCTCCCATGTTCTCCTGCTCAAATCCAGTAGATGGCGACAGGATATAAAGCATTTTGTTAATTCTTCCATGAATTGGCAGGTTTTTATGTTTAACTCATCTTGACATTCCCTCTTTTAAATAAATTTATTTTCATATTTCAAACTCATGGCTCCATTTGAGTTCCTTTATCTTTTGGTATTCTCTTTTGCTTCTCATGCTGTACAATTCATCTCACATTGAGAGTCACAGCCAACTTCTTGTCGCTCTTGCAAGTTTGGAGGAACTGCTCCAGGTGTTCCTTGATTCTGCAGACATCTAATGCCCCATGACAAGGGATTGCATCAGTATCATTACTTTGCTATATTTAATCAATCTGCTTTGACTTCTGTGTCTGTACCCTTACATCTTAGATCTGCAACTGACTTTCATGGCCTCCTGTACGATTGCTACAGCCATATGGAAGATCAGCCAGGACATTGTTAGGGTTCACAACAGAACAGGAGGCAGTCTCTTGAAAAGGCAATTTTTTTCACCTTAGACACACAAGAAGTACTATTTACCTAGGAGCAATCGGAGTCTTCAATTCTGAAAGCTGAGTGCCTATAGAAAGGGAAAATGGGGAAAATCTAGCAAACCTGGACTTTGTAGATCCTGAGGAACTTTCCACTCTGGAATAACAACATGTAGAAATAGTGATGCAACCTCACATCTGCAATCCCCAATTCCCTTCAAGGATATCTATCCTAGTGCAAGTAATGGCCATCGTATTGGGAAGGCACTCTCAATAAATATAGTTTTCAATACAGCTTGCTTAAGTTTCTTTAGTCACCCTACCTCTTGAGTTAGAATACACACACTTTCTGTCATTGTCTTCATCTTATTTAGGATGAAGCGTCATCTGAAACAGGCACTGAGGTGATTTCTAAAATCCTGGTTGTCATAGAGACAGGAACAGGCTGACCGCCTCCTGGTTGCAGAAGAGAGTGGGCTATAGCAACTTCTCACCAAGAGATATTCCAAAGTCTTTTGACATCTGCAAGCCTGACACAGAAACACTTCTTTATCATGGAGGGCAGTTAAACCATAATGCTTTGAGGCACTTGCTGTAGTAATGAAAAGGCACTTCAAAAAAAGAAGAATATTTCTTATTTTTTGATCAGCGGTCAAGACCTGTCTGATTACGTGAGAGGTAAGAGATAACCCCACATGTATTTGTCCTCTTCACAGCAAAAGTCTAGGCAAGATAGCAGTAATGACCTTTATTAGGTACCCCGTGTTACCTGGGGTAAGACAGAGAACCAGAGGAGATGTCCATGTAAAATCCTAACTCCTCCCTTTATAGGCAAGGCCACCTCACATGTTTCAGAAAATCTAATGAAGTAGCCAATAGCCAAATCTCCTGAGCACAGAAGGGTATGTAAGGCCATTAGCCAGTTAATTGTGATAATTGATACACCAATAAGTACAATTTTCCCTCCATTAATATAGACAGTAGCCAGAAAGATTTATTGATTTTTTTTTTTTCTTCTAAAGCAGGTGAAAGCTCCCATGGAAAGCTTTATTGAAAACTTATTCACTATCTCAAAACAGATAAACCATTTAACTTTCCCCTAAGTAGAACAAAAAAACCCCTTACTTCTCATTTTCCAACACTGCTTTGCAATGCATGGCCTTGGGTGTCACAAACCTCTGTGTAGTAGAGACACCCATCTGGCAGCAGTCTTTATAGCAAGTAAGGTAGGACAGGTGCCCATCTCAGGTGCCACATGACGCAGGATTTTGGGGAATATGGCCTTAGGCAAAAATTAGCACCTCAAATGGACCTGTCTGAACAGTAAAGACGCAGCTCTTCCCAGCAGAAACTTGCACTGCATTTGAACCTGGGACAAGCTAGCAGAGCCAGTGGTCGATGTGGACCAATCCTTTGAGTGCCCTGTGTCAGCTGTAGTAGACAGCAGTGCTCGTTGGCACTGCCCATGTGAGTGCAAGCCCTTAAACGCTACCTCTGAAGTTTTGCTGCTATCATGACCACTCTTACTTGGATCAAACGCAAAAGAAACCGCTCACCCCTTCCACAGCAGCCAGGAAGACCCATACTTTAACTACTCAAAGCAACCTATACTTTGCTAACTGAAAGCAACCCACGCTTTAACAAATCAAAGCAACCCATACTTTAAGACAGCAAACCCTGAGCAAATGCATAGCAATTCCATAGGGATGAAAAGATGTGCACTGAATACCAGGCACCTACTGATAAATTACTGTGCTAGTTACAGCATAGCAGCAGCCGCTTTGCCATAGCGGGTGTACTGAGCCAGCTGCCGAACCACTTGAGCCTTAACCACACTCAGTTATTATCCCCAAACCTTCATTTTCCAGCCAAGATCCCACTCTTCTCTCCCTCCTACCAAAATTATTATTAGTGACTCATCCTAGTAAAGACTGAACCTTCCCAGTTGATACTGGGAGCCTCAGCTGCAAGGGCCAAGTGAACTTCAGCATGAGAAGAACACAGAACAGATTAGAAATTTCACATAGGTGAAGCCAGTCAAAGATACATAAAGAGAAAAAGAGGAGGGAGAGAGAGAGTTTCAATGTGCTGTAATTTGAAATACGGATCAACTAATTCTCTGGATAGTTTACAGATCACAAATCTTGGAGCAGTACTGCTGGCCTGACAGGTGCATTCTGGGCTTTAAATGACATTTTTCTGATGCAGCCAGCTTTTCTGACTTTGAAGGCTAATGGCAGGTTGCATTTGGCATGAAGCCTCTTCGGTTGCCTGGGCTGAAGTTTCTCTGCTTGATCACCTCTGCTGCTGCACCATCCTCCTTTGGGAAGTTCCCTGATCTGGAGAGAGGAGCAGAATCTATCTGCCAAATTTGGACAAAATGCTTTTCCTTGAGAAACAGGATCTCACATTTCCAAAATTTTGGAATTTGTAGTGGAAAAGAGATGCTTTCTATTTACAAGACTGAGTTAGTGCAATGGTTTCCCTGCAGAAAAGTGCAGATTGATATACTAGAGAAATGAAAGGAACAATAAAAGTGGAACAAAAGCAGATGGAGAAACGGTTGAAGTGATTAATTGTGAATCAAGGAGTGGCAATTCATTTGCTTGTGTAATCTGAAATTTGCATAATCCTATACTGAAAGCCAAACTGTTCAGCCGTTATGCATATTCATGCTTGATTCAGGCAATAGACTCAACTTCTTCAGGATCTGAGCACCTGCTTATGAGATTTTGCTGAGCAGGGGCTGGATAATTCGTGTGTCTAAAGTTAAGCATGTCATTTGCTGAAGGAACAGCTATTTGTGATGGTATTTGGAGGAAGACTGCACCTGATCTGACCATCTAGATGGTAAATCAGCTGAGCAGAAATTCCACTTTCTCCTTTCTAGTAGCAGATCCTGACCCAAACAGATGGATGAGTTTGGGAGGCTGAGAGAAGTCTTTACTCTTTTCCCCAAAGCACATTCAGGCAGTGCTGTGCTTTATGGGGTGAAAAAAAACCAACCAGCCAACCAAAAGAAAACCCCAATCCAAACAACTCCTCAAAAACCCAAGAAGCTTGCATGAGATAGGAATACGTTTCCTGAATTAAAACCTCTGTCCATCCTGCAAGTCCACTCTTAGATATGAAACGTCAGCCTTTGTGCAGCAGTGTTGTGATAAATCTCGACACAGTTCATCCTTGAAAAAGCACTTTTGACTTTAAAGAAGAATTCAGCTGAACTGGAACCAAGATTTGAGCTGAAGAATGTGTTTCATCAAGGAATCAATCCCTGGTTTTGACGTTGCTATTCAATGCAATCAGGAAAAAACTGATCCAGAGCAGTTCAGTTACTGTGCTGGAAAGAAGGATGTACTGGGAATGGTGGAACACGTTAAGGGCAGGTTGTACCCAGACTGGGGTAAAAAGAAATCCTCTTGTTTATCCCTTGAAGGACGATAGTAACACACTATATTCAGTTAAAATATAATAACAGATCCAAAAGTCCACTTCTATGTCAATAAAATGATCACTTGCTAACTGGTTTTTAGAAAGAACAGACACCACAACCAGAGAGGAATGTAATGAAGTGCCTTTGCTTCAGTTCTGAATGGACTCTTTTTCTAAAGGGAATGAAGATGCTGGAAGACAGCTGAAGCAGCATGAGGAAAACAAAAATCCTGTTATATTGTCCCAGATCAACCATCCAGTGTAGGATAACCCTAACTGTTGATTACTTTGTCTGTGTGTATAGTTATTACTGACAACATTAGTCACTGCTGAACTACTGAACACTGTTTTTTAACATGACTGAGATGTGCACAACAGTGTTTAGTGGGAGTTTTGACAGGTTGAGTGCCTATGAAATTCCCAGTATGATCCTGTCTTCAAATGCCTTAAAATATTCAACCCAGAGGCACAGTGGCTCAATTTTTCAATTGTGATGTTCCTTTGGTTGTGGTTGCTGTGAGGGCATATTTCACAATAATGAGCAGTGAAATTCTGGTGTTATTTAATCTGAAATAATGAAGAATTACCACTGACTGCACTGAGGAGCGACTGGGTCCAAAGTAGTAATCTGCAGAATTGAGGGAACATAAAACCGCAGTCTGCTTCTTGCAGCCTTTTGGAAGGAAGCTGATGCTTCTAATAATTTATTAGATAACAGATGGAAATTGTGTTATTGTCCCCTTGTAGATACAGGGCTGGTACCGATGTGAAGCTGTTGCCTGTGACTGTGTCTTGTTATTAACGTAGCCCAGAGGTAGCAGACATGACACTTTCCTAATTCCCCCTTCAAATTTAATCCAGTAACCTGATCACAAAGTTCATAGCAGAGTGTAACAGCCTCATCTCTGTCTTACAGCATCACTGGTTGATGAAACTGTGCTGTGAGACCCTGGCTGATTTGAAGGACTCTGACTGAGAATTTAGAGTTTGTAAGAGCCGTGGAAAAAAAACAGAAAAGATTGTCCCATAGTTCATCTCCAAGCCAATGCGTAATTATTCCCTGTGTATTCTCCATGTCACATAGACTGGGCAGAGCTCTCGTATCATTTTTTCTCATTTATATTGGGCATCTTCTTGCCATTTCTATTCTGCATCCTTTCCAGCACCTACTTGTCAGAAAGTAGCTTCTGTCTATCCTGACAGTTCCTTGTAAAGTCTCTTATTTCTTAAACCTGTTCAGAGCAGACTTCTACTTCTGCTCTTTACAGCCCACCTTCACATGTCAGCGGTTACAGCTGTTCCTTTTTACATCCCTCCACCCATCCTGAAAAAAAGGTCTATAAAGCCATTTCGCTTTTCACTGGAAAATAATGTAGAAAGTCATGTATTGCTTGTGCTCGTATAAGAAGTTTGACAAAGCACCCTGGTGACAGTGATAAAAACTCTTCTCAGTTTCATATTTTCTTAAAGCCTTCTAAAACCAGGCTGCTAATGGAAAAGTTTCTAGAAAAGAGCCCAACAGAAGTCCCAAGAATATTTTCTTTGACATGTACTTTGTCCCAGTGACTACTCAGCCCTTCAGAGTACTACTTCCAGGAGTGGGTAATCCCCCTTGCCAAAAGTTTCAAAGCTTAGAAAATCAACATCATTCCTTCAGGACAAGAAGCAATTTCATGTAGGGCTTCTCTGTAAGCCTTTGCTGGGGTGCGTTTTGTCAGGCAGGCTGCTCAACCTGAGGACAAGGCTGAGAAACCCATAGCTCCATGGCAAAAAACTTGGATCTAGATTTGTGCAGATTTCCTTGATACATAAAAGCTGAATAACTTCTCTTATTTTTGTTGTACCAAAAAAAATCACAATGAAAATAGAATGAAAGTTGCTGCCAACTACTGCCTATGTTTCTTCATCTCTTGGACATTTGTCTCTATCTCCAAGTAAATCTGAGGATGACAGACTTGGAAACATGACAGGACCTAAGACAAATGGAAAGATCCCTCACCATTACTCTCACTTTCCTCTTCCCTTCCAAAGACTTTTGTTTTTATCAGTTATAATATAATACTTGTAGAAAAAACTGAAGAAAAATACCCCTGACTGATGCACAACCTTCATGTCATTCATGCCCTAATACAGAAAGCTGACAGTGTTGGTGGTTTTCGTTAGCAATTAGCATTAACAAACCTCATCTCTCTTTGTGCCTTTGGAACAAATGTTGGTTATTTATCAGTGGTGAGTTTTGTTCACGAGATTTGACTTTCAAAACAGAAAAGCCAAATCCTTTTGTTTCCTTTTGCTGCTGTGGCTATCTGAGGGCAGAAAGCTCTGACTCTTTGAGACAGTCTACGATCTGACCTCCGGCTGTAATTCATGCCAAGAGACCAATTCATTTCTTTGGGAAGCCCCCTGAAGGGACAGTTAAAAGCAATAATTCATATAATACCCCCATTACATCAAAAGTGTGTGCAGCTGATTTGGCTTGCCTACTGTGTCCACAACATGACCTGAGAATACAGTGAATGCTCAAGAACAGGGAGCATTTCCCTGTGAACAGGAGAAACCTGATGGCTCTCTGCCACAGTATTCCCAGGGGAGAAATCTCACCTGGATGTGATGTAAGTAAGGACACGTTTATTTTGCACAATAAAAGCAGCAGCTCCTGTGGCTGTACATCAGCATAGCCCGTGGACATCAGTGTAGTTAGTGTGATTAGAAGCACTAGTGGAGGCTTGCAGCCCTGCAAGGGGACCACAGGAGATACTCCAAGGAATTTCCGAGAGCTCTGCACTGCTCCCCCAAAACACAATGCGGCTTTGCCCCCAGCTGTCACCATGGTCTCAACCTCCCAGCCAGTAGCACGTCTGCTGGCTGCAGCTCACCACCCATTAGGCAAGCAGGTCTCTGTCGCTGAGGACACAACTGGAGACCACTCGGCCTCTTCAGTGCAGCCTGTGTGTTAGGGGTTGGAAGGGACCTCTGGGGATCATCTAGTTGAACACTCCCGCCA
>Ga0181612_154993_pt1 | contig 15895 bp, 9 predicted proteins | sample HoacroProtozoa21_FD_119630 | JGI IMG/M metagenome (GOLD analysis project Ga0181612, IMG submission 119630) | Hoatzin crop microbial communities from Cojedes, Venezuel. Combined Assembly of Gp0051906, Gp0051904, Gp0051908
TTGCATTGTTTTTCAGGCAAACATCCGACGCAGGTGGGGGGATCCCATGCCATTCTGAGGGACAGGAAGATGGTTCATGCAGTGGTCACTAGGACAAGAGGTGTCTCTAAGAGACTTGCTATTAAGCTGGGACCAACACTACAATGACCATATTGCACTAATTTTCATACACTTTGTTGCTACAAATATCATATTGCACTAATTTGCATATGATTTACCAGCCAGGAGGTCTAAGAAAGCAACGGATTCAGCGTACATCCTAAGCCCCCAACCATCTACGTACTATTGAAAAATAAACTAGCTGAAGCTCTGCTAAGAATCACAAAACTAAATATATATATAAAAGCAAACAAAAAAAAGCTTTGAAAGATTCAACACTCTCCCTGCCCCAGACATACAGCATCATTTGCACTCACAGAAGCCCTTTCAGTTACTTCAGAAAAAGCCCAGACTAAGGAAAAGGCAACATACTCTGTACCACTTAATACACCACTCTACACCTTAGCATTTCATAGTAAGTACAGGTGTAGATTCAGCTTACTGAGACATCTTAAAAATGTTTTTTATTTAACCTTTGCCCTGTTAAAAAAAATTATTACTTTATACAGATGTTATAAAGTAGAACTGACTGAATAATGTGGATCAAGAACTGACTTTTCACTTCCTACTCCTAGATTATCTTTAATATCCTGAGTAAATTATTCTCCAGACCATATAAACTATTGGATGGTACATCAGGAATCCACTATATCTGAACACTGAACTGCAATCTCCTTAGCAGAATCTACAGAAATACAGTTCTCCCACATTAACGGGTACTGAAACTGCCTGCTGCTTCCCCTTGTCGTATCTCGTTTCTCCTGAATTTAAGTTCTCCAATTAAAAGCACACAAAACAACTATTTCCTGTAGTACCCTCTCTCAAACACTTCTCCCTTTCAAGAAGCCAAGCAATTTAGGAAAGGGAACTTTCATATTGAAATACAGAAGATCCAAATCCAGGACAAGCAGAGTGACTGCTAAATATTTAGAGACACTTGAACTGGGAGGGGGAGGAGGAACAGCGATGGTGACATTAATCTGATGGCTTCCTGCCTGTGTTTCAATACACAATTGCAATTATTTGCTACTAAAACCTTGCTTTATTCAGAATACAATACATATCTGCTCTGAGGACTCTTCAAAGTAGAGGGTTATAGTCTACAGATCCCCTCGTCCTGCTTATTAAGTAGGTAATCTGCTACAGTAAATGAGTTAAGCTAGTTTACACGTTTGAAATATCCACTGGAGAAATGGCTTCTATTCATCTCTGCTACATAGTTCTTGTGATGCTGGTTACTGTCTTCTCCTGTCCTGGTTTCCCTCCCTCTTCAAGAATCCAAGGCCTGACCTGCAGAAGTCCTGCCATCCAAGCCAAGTGGAAACTGTCATCGGAAGTGGTGAAATGTTACAGAGTACAAAGTACTCTAGGAAAAAAAAAAAATCTAGAAGCTCAAAGTCTCAACTTCAGCATCCAAAACTAGCAGAACTTTGTCCTACTGCCTTAGCTCTCCACCCACACAAAGACAGTAGCACCAGCTCCTCGTTCTGGTGAAGCCGTCGGAAAAGATTTTAATGTTCATAAAACGCTGCTACTCCAACAGAAGGATAAGGTAATTGGTAATTCTGCCTTGAGACAAGGCTTTGATTAGCTCCCCTGTCCTGAAATGCAAAACTGGCAGGATCAAGCCTTGTTTTGAAGAACACCATGGAGCAGGAGTGCAAGACAGTCATGACCACACGCCGTTGCTTTCAGTTAAGTAACAGGCACGTGGTGGAGATTTCCTCCCCTACCCTTTCCGTCAGTCTGCTTTGACTGGCAGCTGCCACCACTCCCACTTTGCAGGAGAATGAAGTGGTCCTCAGAAGAGGGAGTGAAACGGTGAGCCACCCCGGGGAGATGATCCAAGAAGGTCTTCATAAAAGGTTCCCCTCTGGAGTCACCTCCCCAGCGCAAGCTAGCCCTCGAGAAGATGGCAGGTAGGCAGGCTGGCCAATCCTCCCATCACGCACAGTCGCATTACAGGGCTTAGGAGGAGCGCGCCACTAATTGTTATTTTGCTAACCGCAGGCAGCCCCGGCGCAGCGTGTGTTGCCTAGCAACACTTCTCAGCCCTTGCGAGAGCCAGCATCCGTTTCGGAGGTAACCTCGAGGACCAACACCGCATCGGCGTGAGCGAGCAGGGGTGCAATCCACAGCACCTTCCTCCGGCACTGCAGGGGAAGCCTGACGTCCCACGTCCCTGTTCACAGCTTCACTTACATTTATCGTACTTTCCGTAAACCACAAAGCCATCTTTCACATCCTCAACAAAAACTGTATCAGAAACACAAGCAGGTCTTGCAGGGTACACGTGGAAATTAGCATTTAGTACAGATGCATCAGAGAAAAAGAATCGATCTGCCAATTAGCAACCAGCAGATTAAGTACGTCTTTTATCAGTAAAAAGCTTGACTGGCTTGGCAAATAGTTATATAAAAAATGGTGTAACAAAATAACATTGTGTACGTTGGAGAAAGTAGTTCTGCAGACCTGGACTCAGGCTACTTGTAACGCCACAACTAAACACTAGCAAAAAGCCGACACCACACCGAATAAAAGACACAAAACACCCGAAGCAGAACACACGCCCAAACAGCCACGCACCACCTTACCGAGGTCACAGACATTACAGGTGTACTGCCAAAAAGCACAAGGAAGACAGCGAAACAACAAGATTTACTTCTGCATGTTTTAAAGGAGCACTTATAAGATTTTAAGCAAAAACATATCATGCATACCCTCCTCTTCTGTGGCGCTCCTTGTGCTTGGAGATTTTGTAAGGCAGAGACCTTTCTCCCAGGTTTTCTAGGTTCCTCACAACAGCTCCTCTCTCCATAAGAGCCTCAACAGTGCGCTTCAGCACAGCTGCAGTCTCAGGCTTTAAAAGAAAAAAAAAAAAGGGAAAGCAGGAAATGTATACAAATCTGGTTATTCTTATTAGGCAATTAGAAGGGACACCAGTACTTGCTCAGCACTGGAAGAGATCATTCAGTAACCTGAGAGCTCAAAGTGGAAACAGAAGCAGACCTCCTCCTAAGGAAGAAAATTTTTAAGAACAGCAAATTCCTCTGTGAATTATGGAAACAGCAAAGTTTCCACCAATTTTGAAGTCAGGCCCCAGCAACAACAGAAAAAAGGAAACAGTTAATGGATTTAACTCACCTGGTATCACTTTGGCTGACCCTTGCACAGGTGTAAATAAATATAGGTGGCAAAGAGCAATTATGAATCGGCAACAGTCTTAAGGCCCCTGGACCATCCATGCTCTCTAACATTGTTCACCACAACAGTTAAAGTGAATGCACATGCGTAATAAATACTCGGACCCTTGGCTAAATCACTGCACATCTCATTACTTTTGCATAGCCAACATCCAAGACGTTTTAAGAGTTAAGGAACTGACGTGCAGTAATTAGTCTAACATGCAGAGATTTTCACTCCTTAGAAAAACAAGTTTGAGGGACAGGCAGCCAAAAAACAGTAGGTAAAAAGATGCAACGTTTTCTTGCTCACTGCATATCAGGGCTCTTTAGAGTGCTGAGTCATTTTGGTAATGACACTCAACAATATCTATGAAAATGTTAATAAAGTACAAATTAGAATGTTTTGAAAACAACTGCAAACTTACACACTCTCTGCAACAAGAAGTATTTTAAGAAACAGATCTCCTACAGAGAAAGGAAATTAAATGGATGTCCAACTGAACACAAACCAAACTGTATAGCCTTCTTCTGAGTTCCTTGTAACATTTCACATCAAGATATATTCCCAAGTCTACTTGTCCAGTGAGATGGCAACAGCAATAACCGGAAAAGTAATGAAAGAGCTGATTTTCAGCTTTATTCAGACTTTATTTTGTTAAATCAGACCACCGTAACAAGTCACTGTCCCTTCTCACCCAGAAGAAAACTTGTGGAAGCCTTCAATCACCTATGTACAAGATGACTGAAAGTTAGTTTCCTAAGTCTAAGGTAGAGATGTCCTCCTTGACTAAGAAAAAGGGTTGTTTAATGTCCAGATTCCTTAATGGAAGTTGGTTGGGCAAAGGTGGTACCAGAGTCTCACAAAATGCAGTGCAACCCACACTCTGCTGTGTGAAATTTCTCTTCCGTTTTCCTGAGGATACAAGGTGATATGAAAGAGCCTCCAAATGCCAAGCAGAGATGTTCAATGTATGGCATTTTGCAACGCTGACTGCTCTTTGAAAGACCTGAAGTACAGATGGCCTGGAATGTTTTCTTGTTTCCATGGGCTAACTGCCCTATGGCAGTCAAGACTCAACACCTACTGCTCCTCACTATCAACCAGAAATCTTATTCCCCTCTCTCTGGCTGCATAAACTGTCTGGGAAATTTAGTTCCAACACAAAGAGCCTAAACATTTATAAGCGCAGCAAAAATACATGGACATTTTTTTTTCCAACATATGCTTAGATTGTGTTGTAAAACAATAACAGGGATGAGACAAGTATGCTCACACATGAAGAAATGTTGCCACCTTGCCACTATTCTTCAATGAATCGAAACTATTGTTTCTCACAACAGACAAATATCAAAGGTCTCTCTTGCCACAGTGCAAACAGTTAGGAGGCAGGGATTAAGAGAGTTTATGGACTACACTATATTAATTTAAATCATGCTTTAGCTCAAAATCAAGAATAACACTATTTTTCAGTTGACTCAGGATGGCTGCCTCCTTAGTTGAAAATTTGGTATCACAGGAGTCTGAAATTCCAAGATTTCCAAAACTCGTTGGAGGTTACCTGGAACAAAACCAGTGTGTTCAAAACTTACAAAGGAGACACTGACAGATGGACAAGCAGACCGTAACCACACAGCCCTTCGCTAGAAAAATAGCATAAAACCAGTTCTATAAAATCACGTAGGGACTCGCGTGTTGATGGTACAGCTGATGATGTTGACCATGTTAATACTTTCATTCCCCCCTTTAACTCCACCTCTCGTCTACCAAATACTTCTGCATAATAGATTCAAACACTAGAGAATATCCCATCAACAGAAGGATGTTCTTCCAAGACTGGATTTTTAGCCTTCTCTAAACGTTTTGTGTTACTTTTCATCCTCCAATATGTCTGACAACTACCACCAAGCAGCCACATGCGCTCCTCTCTCTCTCCACACACCCAAGAAGGACAAACAAATATTATCAGCAAAGAACTGGGAAGCAGCAGCTATGGCATGTTACTCTGTCAGTACTTTGAGCAGTACTCAAGGAGTGGGAAGGGAGACTGTGAAATCTGTTGGCTGAGCTGACAGGACAGAAGGTGAGAAACAGAATCAAGAAAAGCAAAGTAAGGAGATCAAGGGATGTCTTCACAACAACGCCAGCAACTAGGAGAAAGCATAGAACAAAATCTCTTCTTCTGCATCACACCCAGGTATTGGTTTACTATAATGGAAAGTGTTCTTTCAAACTGCTGCTACTGCAGAAACATCAGTAACAGCCAGACAGAGGTAGCAGCTCTGCTTTACTTGACCTTGTTCTCCACAAATGCCAAAACACAAGGGGAGAGAGGGGAGCAGAGGCTCTGAAGACTTTCCCCATGAACAATTTCTACCCGAGCTCCTTACGGCTGTTTTAGCTTGACTTACATGGCACAAAGATGACAAAAGCTGGCCCAAACCCTAGACAGGTTCTACACTACTTCCATCAACACAGGATCTCAGCACTTAAACCCATCTAAATCAGGAGCTACTGGTGAGACATCCTCATTTGTTGTGAAGCAGCAACTTCACACACGCAAGCCAAAAACTAGGGTAACAGAGCTGCTAGAGACATCCATAGTTTAATTCTGTAAGAATCATACCAGAAATCTGGCTTCAAGAAAGAAGAGAAAAACAAGAACGACTGAGTTTGTGAAGCAGACACCAAGGTAGGTATTACTGTCTACAAGGTTCTACCTTTTAAACAAGAATCTGACACCAACCATTAGGACTTTACTTACCCACCTTAGTGAGTGAAATGAGCAGTTATAGGAGAGAAAGGGCAGCTAACCTAACAGCTTTAAGATTTTGTGCACTGCAGAGCACCTGTAGTCCTTCCAGCCCTAGGCTTGGAAACACACTCTTGGAAAGCAGTAGGATCTACCATTCAAGTCTTCTCCCACTGTGCCTGCTGTGCATGGTTAGGTTGCAGAAGCCTCCACGGTGCTCAGACAATTATCGCAGAAGAAACCTGTCAGGTCAATGAATAAAAATACTGTTCAGTTTACTGCTGCTACTTGTCTCCAGCTTGCACAAAAAAATGCCAATCCATAAACAGAGCTCTGCTCAAAAGAGATCTTAATTGACTGTGACCTTTAGACACTGTCTGTCCAGTGGTGGAGTTATCTGACATACCCTTCTTAAAAACCACGCAGATTTAAGTTAAATGCTATTGGGTAAGCTTACTCCCCTACATCCCTCATACCCTCAAATGACACACAAGCTTTTTGTCTCTTCCATACATGCCAACAGATCAGCACATTCCCTGAGTGGCTGCATGTCCAACATGATGTGCAGTTTCTAAACACAATGAAGCCTAAGATCAAGTCCCATGTATTTAAAAACAAAACAAAACAAAAAGAACAAGAAAAGAAAGCCACAGATTTCTACATTAAGGATTGTAAAATATTACGCGTTTTTGCAACCTCCCCATTTGTGGACATACTTTGAAAACATAAACTAATTGTTGGTTTTGAAAGCTTGTCACTGTAATCCCTCTCATTCATCCTCTCCAAAAAAGATCATGGTTTATCATAGCTTGCCTAAAGCCATCCACCAAACTATATATAGGCTAGCCTTTGCTAACCATAATATCCACAGACACAGGTTCCTTGGTCTGCTTCAGAGCCAGCCCAGTTGAGGACATAGGAAATGGTATTGCCTGGCTCCCAACCCAGGAGCCACAACATTTTTTCCTGAACAGCCAGCAGTAATTCCAGTACCACAGATGTGGGGAAGCGAAGATGGGGGGGAAGAAGAAAATGGAAGCTGGTGCCAGCATATCCTCGCTGGAGAGCAGAAGCGCTAGAAAGAGCACGTAAGCCCTGGTATGTAATTCTAGCTCTTGTTCCCCCTCCTGTGTGCATAGTCAAGCCAGACCCTTTCAGCTGGCTTCACCCTTAGTGAACCTGGTGAACTTCGTTAGGGAACCTGGTTCACTGTCATTTGGCCACAAGTCATTACACTGTTCTCAGAAACACAGAGCCCTTTGGATCCAACCAAGCCATGGAACAGAGAGGAGAGAGGTCACTGCAGATTGTCCAAAGGCTTTCGGAAAACCGCCCCTGGAAGAAGTAACTGAAGGACTGTTGTCTACAGATCAAAATTCCCAACTCCTCTACCCCTGCAATTTTTAATCTTGTGGCTGCCCAGGAGAAAGATGTTAACTAGCATGTCAACCCTGTACCTGCTCAGCAAAACAATCACAACGGAGGTACCCTACAAAACGTACTTTCTGCATATCACTGGCTTTCTCCATGGACGAGGATCGCTGCGGCCACATTCACCAGGTGCCTGCACCCCCAGGGAGACCCCATAGGCACTGCTGCTGATGCCGTAGGAACTACACACGTTGAGATCACCAGACGCCTTTCCACAGAGTCCAGCTCAGTTTATCTAATATTCCACTATCCCCACGCCCAGAAGTTAACCGTAGCCCCAGGTGTCACCCAAGCCACAGCTAAATACCGTGCCCTAAGCACTGCCTCCACACCTCTGGCTTCTCCCTATCTCCTCACCAGTCTTTCAGTTTATCGTACCCACCACATGAGCGAGCAGAAAGCTGTTTAACGCACAGCCTCCCTCAGCATCTCACCAGCCTGCGCAAGTAGAGATGGACGGGGATGCACAACCCACCACCACCCAGGATCAAAGCCACAAATGCACAGTAATAACCAGTAAGTACTGCAACGCAGCACCAACAACCTCTTTTTGAGGGGAAGTTATTATATGCCACCAGCGTGAGTAAAATCTATAGCATGGTGTCGTGGTTTAACCCAGCCGCCAGCAACTAGGGCCACACAACCGCTCGCTCGCTCCTCCCCTGACCCCAGCGGGATGGGGAGGAGAATTGAAAAAAAAGGTAAAACTCATGGGTCAAGATAAAGACAGTTTAATAAGACAACAAAGAAAGGAATAATAAGAAGAATAAAAAATACACAAAATGAGCTATACACAATACGTTTTTTTCTCATCACCCGACGACCAATTGCGCAGCCAGTCCCTGAGCAGCGATCACAGATTTCATGGAACTCACGGATTTCGCGAAACTTGCGAAAAAGTTCAGACTCACAGAACAGATCAACGCCCCCTGGAAGAGGTTCCAGCTAACCCCCCTTTATCAGCTGAGCATGACATCTATGGTATGGAATATTTCCACAGGCCAGCTTGGGCTAGCTGCCTGACTGTGCTCCCTCCTAGCTCTTGTACACCTGTTTATCAGCGAAACATGGGAAACTGGAAAAAAGGCTTTGACTTCTTAGCAAAAACTGAAAACATCAGTGTTATCAACATTCCTCTCATACTAAATCCAAAACAGAGCAGCTACTGGGAAGGAAGTTAACTCTATCCCAACTGAAGCCAGGACATGTTTATCAGTCATACAGAACTCGGACGGCAACCAGCAAATGTATTAAAAATTGGCAAAGAGAAAAAAATGAAGCATACTCTGATGGCAAAGTACCTTCTATTCTGCAAACGGTCAAATGGGCATGAGTTCATCAGTCATGAAAGTGTGAAGAGCAGCTCAGAGAAAGACCAGAAATATGGCAAGAACTTGAAATAAAGCTCTTGTAATAATGCTAATCTCTCCTGAAAAAGAAGGAGCCACTCAGTCCTAAAGAGAAGGACAACACTGGCTGGAACTAGAGCCATATGAAGAGACTCTAGCACCACTGCTCAATTTTCCACCTTGTTAGCTGGCAAGAGTAAGCTCAAGAGAAGACAGAAAGTCAACGGGATAGAAAAACCAGAACTGCCTAAAAACAAAGCCTTCTCAAGCCACCAAAGCTCCTCCAAAAAGAGCCTTTAGAGAGAGAAAAGGAAGCAGACACCAAACAGTTTTAGGGCTAGAAATGTACTCATGTTCTTCTGGCCACCCATTCAGTTCAACAGGAAGCATTTAAAGTCAGTGGGCATATCTTCTTAAATTATAAACAGAAACAAATCCATCATAATTAGCTTGATTATCCCTTCAACATAGCAATAGTAGGATAAAATTATGTCCTTTTTTGGTTATTAAACAGCTACAAAGGTTGTTCTGAGTATTTACTGAGATGGAAATCAAAGAATGAAAAATCTATGCTTAGAAGAAAGCTGCAATTCAAAAGCAGCAAAACTGGGGGGAAAACCAATTCCTTACTGTCACTGACTACATAAGAAAACACTAGAAACTTATTAGTGAAAATGGTAAAAAAGCACACACACACACATTTGTGAACTAGCCAAGATCAACATTGGCCTAAGAAAGAAGATGAGCTTTGCAATGAGAAACAAGGGGAAGCCAGAAAGAGTCATTTAATTGTCACACCCTGTTTTAGTACACAACAAGACACAGCAAACAGATGAAAAAACAATCAGCAGATTAAGAATGGACAGCAAAGAAAAAATTAGTGCTATTATTAGTAAAAACCATAATCAGGCATACAACACGGCTTGTGGCAGGGGTGTTCTTTATCCGCCTAGGGGACAAACCTGAACTCCTGGCGCTAGATGCAAAGCTGCAATCACTATAAAAGCATAAACAACATGGAACAGCAGTCGTAAGTAGGGTACAACCACTGAAGGATATGTACTATTCAGAATATATCAAAACAAAGATAAAAGCAGTAGATCAAGCGAATAGAAGACATGGGAGCCATGCTGCATCCCCACTAAAAATGGCCTCTGTGTGACTGATGACTGCAATCGGGATGTCCGGAAACTAAGCAACAAAAACATGAGGGCTCTGAACACCTGCCTGGAAGCTCAGACCTGGGCAGAGGTGGGGAGGGATCAGTCTAGGGAAAGCTGGACATAGGGCAGTACCAGGTAGGGACAGAGGTTTCTGTAACTACAACGGTACAATCCTCCAGATCTAGAATAAGGAACAAATGGGAGAAACCCAGCTGCTCCTGAACACGATAACCATTTCATACTTCCATCAAACACTGATTGAACAAAAAGGCATGATTCTATTCTGGAAATGGATTTAGCAAATAGTGTGAAAGTTATAGAAGGCAAGTCACCAAAAATAAGTTTGGGGGAGTGATCAAAATTGACTCAGTCTGCATTAAAAATAACACCCCATCCTCAAAACAGATCTTTAATTAGCATTTTAATGGGGGATAAGCCTAGGAACTATCAACTTCACCTGATGCATCCACGAAGCCAGGCGACTTGGATGCAGAGGATGCAGCAACTTTTAAAATCAAAGTGATGCTAGGATCTCTTTCGTTCCAAAATCCACCTGTCTTCTTCAAAGAATCTAAATACCACAATATATTTTTTTAACTCAACATTTAAGATCAAAGAAAACTATTAAAGGTAAGAATCTGAGCTAAAAACCAAGCAATACAAGCACCCTACAAATACCAAATCACAGTTAAATCAACACATTAGTCTCAACACTGAACACAGGCAAATTTAATTGAATTTAATTCATTTTAGAGAGTTGATACTCTTGATAATTTCTAAAATGAACTCTAGAAAGTGTCTTGTAAGTCTGAAGCAAATAACAACCAAATCCTCCATGATTCAGGGCAATTTCAAGGGTTTATTACTAGAAACAGTTAACGCAACAATTGGCCACAACTTCAGAATCAATTAAACACCTTCCTTAAAACTGCATTTAGAAAACTTAACCCTCCTTCTCAACCACAACAAATTATAATATGGATTTCAATGTAGCACTCCTGGTCAGCTAAATTCTACTTACCAGAAACTTGCTAAGACCAAGCCTACCAGAAACAAGTAAGTTTTGTTCCTCTCATGACTTTTAGATGTGAATACATTTCCTTTATCTATTCATTAAGCTTAAATAATCAAAAGTGGAAAGGAAAAAAAAAAAAAACAAAACACACCCACAAACATGGAGGGAGTTATTTTCAAACACCTTTTCTCGCTGGCCTTTGAAATGCATGCGCACACATGCGCAGGCACTGACATACAATTCCTGTCTTTTGCACATTTGTTGTGTTTAAGATGAAAACCAGAAGACATTCTGATGAAGAGAACAAAACGATAACAGTAGGAGCAGAAAAGGGGGAAGGTGAGAGGAAAAGAAGTCTTCTCCAATCTTGTGACGCAGAAGCTCGAACCACAGCCAAGCAGCCAGCGCTTCTTTCACCATCTCCATACCTCTCACTGGCAAACCCCTTCCCATGCACACTGCGAGGGGATACATGGCTGCAGCTTGCCAATTCAGGTCATCAATTCCTCTCCCCAAAGCAACGAGCTGCTGGTTTTAAGATACCCTTGAACTTTTTCTGACTTCTCAGACTTTCCTTTTGATTCCTCAAGTGTTTGGACTGCAACTGCCCAACCTCGCAGATCCACCTTCAGAAGACCCCGAGAGAAGCAAAATGTAAAGCCAGGCTTAACTGCACAGCCTAGTCTAATAAAGATCTGCATCATCACCCCCAGACAAGTTTAAAAAAAGAAATCCTGCGCACAGCGGTATTTTTAGATGTAGTCAGGATTTTAACCACGACAGAGAGCAGAAGTTTTGCTCCTTCCTCCTCATCATCTTCCAAGATTAGAGTTGACTGTTACAGTTTACTGCTTTCTTGAGAAACGCCATCTCTGGATAAGAGGTCTTGTGGTGCAATTTTACCTAGTAATATCTTTAATATGACATAATTCCTATGAAAACAGGCTGTGGATGAAAAATAATCCATACAACCCAGCACCAGAATTAAGCTGGAAGTTTGGAAGCCTACTACTCAAGAACGCCACCTATACTATCAAATTTTTTGAGACAAGACTAATTTTAAGTAAGAATTTCAATTCTGGATAAGATCTCTCTTCTCAGACAAGCTCTTTCTTTCAGTCTCTGCCCTCTAACTCAGCCTTGGTTCCACCTCCATACACTGCATGTAGGGCTTGGCTCCCCTAGTATTTTCAATCAACTTATTTTAAGCTTTTCTATTCACCCACATATTTAACACCAGCTTGGAAGACTAACAGACACTGACAGAAAGGGTCCAAAACTGATGGCTGCTGTTTCCAAGGTAAACTGAAGCCCATCACCCCTTGGTTCCAAGCATTCAAAAGCAAAAGGTTGCCCGGAACCGGAGCTAATCCCTCCTTCAGCTGCCCAGCACCTCCATACACTACCTCCTCGGCAAGCTGGGGAAGGGACACAAATCAAACCACCGTCACACCACTGCTGTTACCATTTGCTTTCCTGGATGCTTCAGGGACAGAGTCAGTGGTACTGTCAAGGAGAAGGGCTTCGGTGTGGTAGGAATGGCACACAACACGAGTAGAGCTCAGACCCCAAGCCGCCTCCCTGCCAGGTGATACCGGGCTTGGTACTTTCCCCTGCAGGGAATGGCTCGCTGACGGCACATGCACAGAGATTCTTCCAGCGTAATCTCTCTGGGCACATTCAGCATTTTTCAAATCAGCTTTCACACCTCTGTAACTGGAGGAAATCTGCACCGCAGCGAAGGAAACAGGCACTGCATGGCTTCTAGCAGACAGACACCAATTCGGTTGAGCCACAGCTGTGAAGGCCACATACAGCTCATTTTTACGTTCTCTGGGTTGGAGGCTTCCAGCCTTGAAGTGCCAGCAATAGTCCAGCCTTAGGAGAAATAGCTGCAACTGTGCAAAGCATCATCGTAGCAGCTGGGCATCAGGATATATTCTAGTGAAGTCCCCAACACTCCAGACCTAGGGTATACCACTAGCACCATCCAGACTAGTCTAAGCCACTGAATAGCTCCCTTCTATGACAGAAATCTTTTAAGGACTAGAGGTCTGGTTCCTAACTCACAGGTGTCATACCCATCGTGCACATCCTTACTGCCACAGAAGAACAAAGAAGAGTCAGGGCTAAGAAAAAGCTGAACGTGGTCAATTAAAAAAAAAAAAAAAAGAAAAAAAGAAAAACTTTCCAAAGAGCATGTAAGGAATATAGCCATAATTTTTAAACCCTCACACTTCTGCAGGAAAGTAACTATCTTTGGCACTGAACCAGAGCAGCATTTAAAGTGGAAGTTGCACTGTTCTCACCAACTGGTGTGCACAAGTGAAAATGAACCTCGGCAATTTCTTGCTCAAATTCTCTTGTACACTGCAGCATATAAACAGGGATACTCAAAGCTAACTTACAAAACTGGTTTCATGGTTCAAACACCTATTAAACACAGTTGCTGACGAATTAAAGGGTTATAAGTATCAGGACCATGAAGTCAAATTGTCATCTCATTCCTGTCACTCTACTAACACATCAAAAAACATCAAAAAGCAAATCACCGAGTAGATTGAACGTGCTCACTAGAGAGGCAGAAAGAAGCACGGAGCTAAAATCTCCTGGCTTGTTCACTTTACTGGCACAAGAACGTGTGCAGGGCAAACAGGGACAGCCACATCCAAGGAGGGAGAATTCACTTCAGAGCCAGCAGGCAGAGAGTACTCATTACCACCATCTCCTTGGCTTTTTCCAGTGAACCCTCAAAATAAATGCCGATGCAGCATTTATTGAAGCCGCCCACAACTTGCCTGGGCCAGGACTCCATAGCCAAAGAAACCTTAAATTCTCAAACATCAGTAAATTGGGGATTGACAGAGTTTTTTCAAACCAATACAAATGGAACCAGCTGCTGACAAAGAGGGTTCTAGAACCTCTTTTAAAACCAATGAAGTGGAAAGCCGCTTACTGAATAATCACCTAATAAACTAATCCAATAACCAATTAACTAACAGCTAACTAATGAAAACACAGGAGTCCCACTCCCTCCCAGAAATCACAAATCCAAACCAAGTCTGCAGGGAGGAAACTCTGCTTATTTTTCACCCCAAATCCAAAGCTTCTTCTCCAAAAATATTTTTTATCCATTCCTTCAACAAACAGCAGCAAAGCTTTCACTTTTCTTTCACAACACAGCAGCAAAAGAGGAGAATACCAAGAATAATTTTGACGAACACAGCATTTCTTCTGCAGCTGAACATCGGTGTTTAGTGTTTTAGTTTTTGCCAATATGCTGTCGCTAAAAGAATATCTTAATCCCCAGTCAACATGATTAAACACTGAGCCTGCCCCCCTACTTGCTGAACCATCATCACTGGATAATGAAGTCATGATTCACACCACGCTTTCCATGGCTATTAGTTCAAGTATGTCCTTACGGTGGACAAGGAGCAAAAGGAAGTGGAAGACTCTCGTTTGATCTCTGCTTACAGAACTGTGTCGACATTTTAATCTTTTTCAAATAAAAATAAGGAGAAAGTATCCTTCCCTTCTGTAGGCAACTATCTAAGCACTGACTACCACAAGCTGTGACTGCTTCCTACAAGGGAGAAGACAGCACCACACTCATCATTCCCAGAGCATGACTGGTGGCACAGGCTCCTTGGAGGACTTCGGCACCAGGACTGATTTCTAGAGCACAGTCAGAAATAAACACAGGACAGACACTGAGGCATCCAGGCTGGGGCAGTCCCCAAGTGACAGCGAAGCACAAATGGAGATATTTAAGCATACTCCAGAATCAAGTAATAAGGTGCCTGTCCCACTCAAAAATTGGTTAGGCAGCCGCTGAACAGGGCATTTAAGAAAAAAAGATGGGGGGGGGCAGCAATCACAATTTTGCACAGTATCCAACCAGGCTGCTCTGCTAAATACATGTTCACCCCTACTTTGTTTTGCCTGCACGGTGCTCCTCCGCAGGCTGCTCGCCTTGCCCTGCCAGCATCCTGAGCTTCAGGGCCCAGTAAGCTCACTTCAGCCCTGGCCAGTCCCACCTCCCCACAACACAAGTTGGCCTACAGTTTTTGCAACCAAACTCTGCACCCATATTTTGCATCTTTAAGTCCTTCTTGCAGTTCTGAAGAATCTAGTTTGGGGGTGGGTTGTTGGGGTTTTTTTACTTCTCTAACCAAATGTCCACACCCTGCTTCAAGAGGTCTGCCTTTTAATAACTGGGAAAAATGGGAAGTACCTACATACACGGATGCAAGTCTTACTACAAGTAAGAATATGTATCACAGTTATGGACAGGTTCTCCAAAATAGCTTCACAAATATCTATTCTGTCAGTTTTTGGTTTGGGTTTTTTTTTTTCTTCTCTCTTTTTATTGAAACTTTGTACAGAAGTTTTAAACATTTCCATACAATACTTTTAGACAGGACAAAATGCCATGGTAAAGGAATGTAAACTGCAAGAAACACAGTCTGAAGTATCCAAATACTCTCTAATAAGAGTTTTAGTTTGAAGACTAATGCAGGAGGCAAAATAATATTCATACAGTATACAAAGAACAGTATACACAGGGCCAGCAATGCTAACTATGAAAATTTTCCATCAGATTTACTTCAAAGATTTATAGCAATATGATAGTTCTATACACTAGACCAAAATTAATTTATCATACATCGTTTCTATGACAAAAAGCTTGTCAATATGGACAGTAGCAACTTACAATATAATTAAGCTGTATTAATCTGATTAACACTTCTAAATCTATACTCCTACTACAGTATTTTTTTTTCAGTATATTGTCTTATAAGATCTTAACAGACCTTTAAATAACACTTTACCAAAAGAGACCTGGATCCATTATAATGATCTTATCTACATGCCCATTTGGCTTATTTAAAAAAAAAAA